>Ga0183098_10141_pt1 | contig 248209 bp, 198 predicted proteins | sample BioMet9_FD_128884 | JGI IMG/M metagenome (GOLD analysis project Ga0183098, IMG submission 128884) | Microbial communities from bioreactor (seeded with sewage sludge) at Lawrence Berkeley National Lab, California, USA - Biofuel... | ecosystem: Engineered > Bioreactor > Anaerobic > Unclassified ...
GCTTCGGTCGCGCTGGAAACTCTGGAATCCAGTTTGAGCAGAGAGAGCCGCGAGCTTGAGGAGAGAATATCGCTGACATAGCGGAGCATCAGGGCTCCCGCTGAGGGATGAAAGGCCGAACCTGCGGCGGCCTCGTAGAAAAGCGCAACCTTGTAGGGCCGCTTGTCGAGGGAATACTGGTCTATTCCCCAGGCGGCCGAGAGGCTGTCCTGGAGCAGACTGCTGTAGGTTTCGATGGCATCGAGCACGGGCGTATCGGCCTTGCCGAGCTCTTTGAGCAGCTGGAGCTCGGCGAGCTGGGCGCCGGGGAGCCCCCGTTTTTTGAGAAGGTCGGCGTAGAGCACCCTGCCCTTCTTCGAGTAAGGATAGACTCTGAGGCCGCGGCGGTACTCGAAGAGGGCCTGATCAAAATTGTCCCTGTCTTCGAACTGGACGCCCCGGCTGAAATGCCAGTTGGCGTAGTCCTCTCTGCTTGAATCCTCGAGGGGGCTGCTGTCCATGATCAGATTCTCGAGAGCTATCCGCGACATCTCATCGTCGGGACGGAGCGAGAGAACCTGCCTGAAGGCATACACGGCGTCGCTCTTTTTGCCAGCCGCCTCGGTGGCGAGTCCGAGTGTAAACCAGGAGAGGTAGTCCTTGCGGTTCTGGGCGACAGCTTCGCGCATCAGAGCGGCAGCTTCCTCGTAGGAGGACGAATCGTACATGAGACGGGCGAGGAAGCGTCGCGCCTCGGAATAGCCCGGGCTGGCTTTCAGGGCGTTGCGCGCGTAGAAAACGGCGTTTTCGGTGTCGCCCGAGTCGGCGGCGAGGCGCGACGCGGTGTACTGCACCTTTGCGTCCTCGCCGTGGTAGCGCAGTGCCCTCTCTATCAGTGTCTGGGCTTCGCTTCGGCGGCCCTGATCCTCGGCGATAAGGGCGAGCGAGAGGAGGGCGCGGGCATTCTGCGGGGACACGCGGAGGCTGTCCTCAAGGCGGACGCGGGCATCTGTCTTTTTGCCAGCTGCCAGATCGAGAAGGGCGAGTCCAAAGCGTGCGTCGAGATCGTTGGGCCGGGAAGAAGAGACAGAGGAAAAGCACTTCCGCGCCCCGTTCAGGTCAGACAGGCCGATGCGGACAAAGCCTTCGAGATTCTGGAGCGCTGCATCTCCCCGCTTATAAGGAGCGGCCTTTTGTATATAGACAAGGGATTCATCGTACTCGCCTACTTCGTAATAGCATTCGGCGAGGCCGAGCATGGCATCGACATAGGCAGGATTTTTGGAGAGGGCGGCGAGGTAATCCTCGACGGCGCCGTACCAGTCCTCCGAGAAGCGCTTCTGTTCGGCCGACGCGAGGAGTCCGCGTGCCGTGGCTTCGGTGCCGCTCTGGGCGGCAGCTGCGTCAAGCCAGAGCCGGCAGGGGCAGAGGCCGAGCAGAAAAGCACAGACAAGGGCCGATACAGAGCGCTTCACGTTTTTTCCTCCACTTCGGGCGTCTTTTCGAGGCGCTGGATCTTTACGGAGATGATCCGGTTGCCTTCCATCTCCTGGACGGTAAAGCGCAGGCCGTCTTTCTCGATGCGGCCGGAACGGCCTGGAATGCAGCCGAAGAGATCGAAGATATAGCCGGCCAGAGTATCGAAGTCATCGGCGGGCAGATTGAGGCCGAGGTCTTCGTTGAGCTCGGAGAGGGAGGCCCCCGCATCGCAGAGCCAGACATCGCCACCGAGAGAGACTATATCATCTTTCTCATCGTCAAATTCATCCTGAATCTCGCCTACAATCTCTTCGATTATATCCTCGAGGCAGACGATTCCCGATACGCTGCCATATTCATCGACAACGATGGCTATCTGCAGATGGCGCCGTTTGAATTCGGTGAGGAGGGAATCGATGCGTTTTGTCTCGGGCACAAAATAGGGCTTGCGGATAAGGTCGGCGAGTTCGAAATCCTGCCCCCTGACCAGAGCCCTGAGCAGATCTTTCGCGTAGAGGACGCCGACAACATTGTCGACCGAATCCCGGTAGACCGGAATGCGAGAATGGCCGCAGCTGGCGGCTGTCTCGAGAAGCTCCGCGCGCGGCATATCGAGGGGGAAAAAGAGGGTATCGACGCGGGGCAGCATCACTTCCTTGACTGTGGTCTCGGAAAGTTCCTGCACGCCTTTGATCATCTCGCGCTTTTCCTCGAGTACCTCAGGGGCGACAGGCGCCTCTTCGGGCTGGCTCTGGTCCGCGGCCGCGGCTTCCTCTCCGCCCAGGAGGCGGGGCAGATGGGAGAACAGTCCATGCTTCATAGTATATGCTCCGATTTAAGGGCGGAGAGTGTCTCCTCCTGGAGTTTGAGCATGGGCTGGGCGGGATCATCGTCGGAATGGTCCATGCCCGAGAGATGCAGAATGCCGTGTACAATAAGGCGCTTTAGCTCTTCGTCCCTGTCGACCTTGAAATCCGCCACATTGCGCGCAAGACCGTCGAGGGAGATGACAATATCGCCCGCGATAAAACGGGTTTCGCCGTCAGGGCCTGTGTAGGTCGAGGGGAGAGAGGGTGCAGCTTCCGCCGGGCAGGCACTGCCCGCTGCGGATTCCGCGTCTGCAGGCGGCGGCTCGGGCAAGGCAGTATCCTTCATGGCGAAGGAGAGCACGTCGGTCGGTTCGTCCCTGTGGCGGTACTCGCGGTTAAGCTCATGGATAAAGTCAGCGTCGCAGATAAGCACAGAAAGGTCCCAGTTATGATGATCAAGTCTGTCCAGAGCGGCCAGCGCGAAATCCTTCGCGCGCGGGAGCCATTCAGGCTCATCGATATTCTGAACGGAGATCTCGACCTCGTTGCTGTTCAGCGCGGCTTTCAATGCAATCCCTCCTTGAGCTTCGGGTATTCGATTCGCGAATGGAAATGTCCAGCGAGTATGCGCGCAAAAGTAGTCTTAATTGTGTCTAGATCATGGAAGGTCAGGTCGGAATGGTCGAGCTGGCCCTCCTTGACCTTGTCCATAACGAGTTCATCGATATATTCCTCGAGGCGGCCGAGAGTTGGATGCTTGAGTGTACGCGAGGCGGCCTCGACTGTATCGGCGAGCATGACCACAGCGGATTCTCTTGAGGTCGGCGGCTGGCCTGGATAGCAGAAGTCCTCGGCGTTTACTTCGGGATCCTCTTTTAAGGCCTGATTGTAAAACCAGGCGATTCTGCTGTTGCCATGGTGTTCGGCGATTATCGAGACAACCTCTTCGGGAAGGCCGAGCGCCCTCGCCTTTTCGACGCCAAGCTTTACGTGGCTTCGGATAATCGTGGCCGACAGGCGCGGGTTCTTTATCTCATCGTGCTTGTTGTAGCCCGCCTGATTTTCGACAAAATACTCTGGCTGCTCAATCTTGCCTATATCGTGATAATAGGCGCCTACACGCGCAAGGAGGGGATCCGCACCTATCTCCCGGCAGGCCGATTCGGCGAGATGGGCCACAGTCACGGAATGGCTGTAGGTACCGGGCGCGACAGTGAGAAGGCGCTTGAGTATTGGCGCATTGAGATCGGAGAGCTCCATAAGCCGGAAGCGGGTTGGCACATTGAGCGTCTGCTCGATGACCGGCAGAAAGCCCAGCGTAAGAACGCCGCAGAGGAAGCCGTTTACCGCACCCATAAAGGCGGGCTCCAGAATGGACATGGCGCCGCGCGAACCGGGGGCAGCAAGTATGGCGGCGATGGCCGCTTCGATAAGGGCCAGATAGGCGCCCGCACGCACAAGGTCTATGCGGGCGTTGGCCTTGCGCACGGTAAAAGCCGCCGCCGAGGCCGAAAAGAGCGCGAAGGCAAAGGGCCGCGCGTCGAGACCGGTAGCGAGCAGAATCAGCAGTGAAAGTATCAGGCCATAGAGCAGGGCAAAACGCTGATCCGCGATAATCACAAATATCATGACAAAGAGAGCAGTCGGCAGGGCAAAGGAAATATGGAGCGGGTCGGAAATAAGCCCAAGACGGCCCAGCAGAACGGCTGCGGCCAGATAGACAATGCCCGCCCCCGCGGCCAGAAGATACTCGCCTTTTTTAAGTTCCTTGCCCGAAACCTGAGGCCCGAGCAGCAGCAGCGAAAGGCAGAATAGGGAAATAAAGATTCCGAGATTGCCGGCAAGCCGTCCCCAGTCTGCCCGTGCAAGGACAGTGCGGGCCGCGAGCAGTTTGGCATAATCAGTATCAGTTATAATAAATCCCTTGCGGATTATATGCTCGCCGCGCGCGATAGTATGCACAACCGGCTCAACGTGCTTTTTCGCGGACTCAAGGCGCCGCGCGCTCTGATTGGCGTCAAAAAATGCGTCTTCGACCACAAAGGCCTGGGCAATAAGCGCCACATAGCCCGACAGAGGGCGCGTGAGCTTGCGGGTCTGAATCGCGTCGTCAATAGAGCTCGATGTATTGCGCAGAGTCGGCACGCGCGCAGCGGGGATCTCCTCATACTCGAGACGGCCGTCGGTCCAGCGCCTGAGTTCGATATAATCCTGATTGTAGGGCTCGAGTCCCGTAGCAGGGATCGCCGCTATGCCCTGATTAAGCAGGGACTCCAGCACCGCTTCGGCGTGGGACAGAGCCTGGGCCCTGAGCGGGAAATGCGCGAGGGAGAGGATATCCTCTTTGGAGAAAAGGCCCGGAAAATCGCTCTGTACTGTGAGATAGAGGCTTTCGTCGGCGAAGGGCTCGGCAGAAAGTGCAATTATAAGGTTCTGGAAATCATGGAAACGCGCCAGGCTCGAAGCCGCCACCTTGTCATCGACGACAAAGATAGGGAGGACAAGGCGCTGCTCTGCCTCAAGGCGGAGCGCCGTGGCCTTCTCGTCTACGTAGCTGACTTCCCGGTCAGCGATGACATCCCGGTCGGCGACCTTGCCTACGGCAAAATCATCGATATCGCTGCTGGAGATGGAGGCACCGGGTCCATAGATCAGGATTATTAGAAAGCCGGCGGCGAATACGGCCGCAAGGCAGAGAGGAAGCACTGCCTTCTCGCCTCTCCAGCTCCTGAGCGTCTCGATAAGACCGGATTTTTTACTCTCGTTCATAAGCTTCGATGATCTTGCGCACAAGCGGACTCCGCACCACGTCGCGCGAATCAAGCCTTGAGACAAACACCTCATCAACATCCTGGAGAATGTTGAGAGCGTGCATAAGCCCCGATTCCGATTTGCGCGGCAGATCGATCTGCGTAATGTCGCCCGTGACTACCGCCTTGCTTCCTTCGCCGAGGCGGGTAAGAAACATCTTCATCTGCTCCTTCGTCGTATTCTGCGCCTCGTCGAGAATGACAACGCAGTTGGCGAGGCTCCGTCCGCGCATATAGGCGAGCGGGGCTATTTCTATGGCATGGCTCTCTTCGAGCCGCCTCACGACTTCATAGGGAACAAGGTCTTCCATCGCGTCGTACAGAGGCCGCAGATAGGGGCTGATCTTCTGTGCGAGGTCGCCGGGGAGGTAGCCAAGGCTTTCGCCCGCTTCGACGACAGGGCGGGTGAGAATAAGCCTGCGCTTGGCCTTCGAGAGGAGTTCGTAAAGGCAGTAGGCCACCGCAAGATAGGTCTTGCCAGTACCGGCCGGGCCCACGGCAAAGGAGAGGTCGTGGGTTTCGAGGCCTTTCAGATAGAGGGCCTGGCTGTTCGAACGCGGAAATATTTTGCCGTAGCCGCCGGGAATCTGGATGCAGGAATCGAGGAAGCCGTCACCGCCGCGGAGTTCCCGCGGCTTACCATCACCCTCCGGCGTAAGGCTCGAATGAAGGGCGGCGATCAGCTCGGGTCCCGCCGGCATGCCTTCGGACATCGATTCGACAAGGCTTTCGACGAGTTTGCGGAAGAGCTCACGTTTCGCCTCGTCAGTGCTGTCCAGAAAGAGCTCATTGCCCCGTGAATAGACAGGGGCGCCGATGAGCCTCTCGAGAATGCGGAGATTGTAGTCATTGGCCCCGCAGACTTCGGCCAGTATCCCTGTATTTTCTAAAGCGACTCCAATAGCACCGTCCAAGTTAGGCTTTTACCTCTGTTATTCTACTTTACAGGCAGGCAGAGAAAAAATCAATCGAGCCTCAGTTGAAGGTATAGCCATCGGAACTCTTTACCACGGAAGACTTTATCTGGGACAGATCGTTCCAGGAGAGGAGAAGGGTAAAGGTGGGGTCAATAATATAGCTGTAAGGCGTCGTCGAGGTATCAAGGCTGGGCGAGGCCGAGAGGTCAAAACTGAGGCTCCAGTCATGCATATAGTACTGGATCTTGAAAGCAAGGCTTTTAAGCTTGAAAAGGCTGTCCCTGCGGGCATCCTCATCCCAGAAATAGAAGCCCTCGGCGATGTCGGTGAGGGGATTTTTGAAAAAATCGCCGGCATCGCCGGTAATGCCGGCGGCGCCTGAGAAAAGCCAGGGGCAGTAGCGCCAGGCCGCTGAGTTCTGCGAAGAAGTCGAGAGAGTGAGATCGAGAAGGTCGGTGGCCTTGAAGGTAAGCGCCATATTGAAGGCCAGTATTGAATCGGAGAACTCGAGGAAGCTCTGCGTAAATGAAAGGCTTCCCTTTACAGATGCGCTGAAGGGCCAGGTCTTGGGCGTACTCCAGCTCTCCTCGAGAGCGGTCTGGCAGTTGGTGAGCTGGAATTCTTTTGAGGAACTCGCGGTCCAGCCTGAGCCGCTCACATAGGTGTAATAATATGATCTCGCAGCGTTGAGGGTCATCGAGAGGGGGCCCCAGACGAGTTTTGCGACATTGGAGGTCCAGTACTGATTTTCGGTGTCGTAGGCGAGGCTGTCAGTCAGGCTGAGCCCATAGGGCAGACCCACCGAGAGGCTGCCTGTCGCAGCATCCGAGGAGAACTCCGAGAAATCCCAGAAATTGGCCGAGCTTGAGCGGTAATAGCGCTGTTTGGCGGTGGCGGAGAAGGAAAAATCGCCGGAGCCGGCGTTGAGAGTAAGGGCCGGGGTATAGGCCTCGGTAGTCGGGGGGAGGCTCATGGTAAGGCCGAGTGTCTGATTCTTCTGGCCGATTTTTACGGACATGGCGGCGGTAGCTGTATGGGCCGTAACAGTATTCGTGTCCCAGCCGAAGAGGTCCTGATTATAGGTGTAGGTATAGCCGCCCGACGCATTGGACGCATATGATGAATAGTAATAATTATACATAATATATTCGAGATCGTAGGAAAGGGCGGAATCGCCGAAGGTCCAGGAGCCCGTAAAGGGCTTGAGACTCGCGGTGAGACTCGAGCCTATTTTATCCTGCCTGTACTGGGCATCCGAAAGCTCATATGCCAGCACACGCGAAGAATAGCTTGAATCGCTGGTCGAATCGCGCCAGCGGTCCTGGCTGAGGAGGCTGAGTCCCAAAGCAGAGGAAAAAGCGCTGTCGGGGCTGGCATAGCTTGTTTTGACTGTGCCCGAGAGGCTGTATGAATAGAGCTGGTAGAGCGGATCCTTAAAACTGATATCGGAGGGAAGGGTCCAGCCTGAGCTCTTCAGGCGGTCCTCGATATAGCCCGATGGGCTCAGGCTCCAGCTGAGCTTGAGGCCCGATGAGCCGCCTGCAGAGGAGGATGAGAGGCTGGGCGCTCTGGCAGGCAGGCGGAAATCCGGGCTGGCGGAACCGCTGCTCGAAGCGCCGTCCGCCGCCGCGCTCTCAGAGGAGCTTCCCTCCGCCGCGGATTCATCACCATCCCAGGGTTTCCGGAGTGCGGGCAGTTCAGATCCATTTTCCGTGCTTTTTGAGGAGCCGTCCGATTCTGAGCCAGGACTTCCGCCTCCAAGCGTAAAACTGAAGTCGAGCGGACGCAGAACGTCCGGATAGAAGAAATAGCGCCGCGGATCGACCGCAAAGAGATAGCTCGATTCATCGAGGCCAGAGGCGCTCGCGGCGAGTGTCTGCCAGGTCAGCGAGGTGCTGAACTTTGTGACGCTCAGCGATGAAAGCCAGGAGCTGAATTTAGGCGAAATACTGAAGCTCAGATTGAGTTTCTGAGTAAGGCTCGTGAGAGTCGAAGGCTCGCTCGTCGAACTCGAAGATGTCGATGATGAGCTGAGGCTCGAAAAAAGATTCTGATCCTCGCTGCGCCAGCGGAAATCCTTTTCATAATAGGGGTCAGAGTAGAGCGGAAGGGCGGCGGTCGCACTCACCGGCCCCAGTTTGAGCCCCGTGGAGAAATTGAATCCAAAACGGAAGGGCAGGTCTGTGCCGAGAAAATCGGAATTATTCCAGGTACTCTGATATTTATTGGCCGAAGAATAGGGCGAATAAATGCTGTTTGAATAGAAGATGGAACGGCTGCGCCCGATTCCCGACTCAAGGCTCATATCGGTAAATGGCCCGAGGGTATCGGCCGAACCGTCTATGCCGGCGAAGAATCCCAGATTTGAGTAGACATCGGCGAGGAGCTTGAGCGTCTTTGTAGTATTGGGCTCTGCCCCGCTCTGCTTTGAATCGCGCAGAAAAAGCCCATGTATTTCCTTGGCCGCGTCAGAACTGCTGCCAATGCTCAGAACCCCTGTCTGTGTCGATGCTTTTTTCTGCCCGATCAGGTAGGTTGTCGTCTGCACAAAACTTCCGACACGGGCGCGGTAGCCAAATACCGGATGGAAAACAATCTCCTGGCCCGGATAGAAAAAGAAGGGCAGCCAGAGCACGGGCACCTCGCCGATCGAAAGCACGGCATCCTCTATTGCCCACTCGCTTCCGCCGAGCAGCCAGATTTTTTTCGCGCGGATTGAATAGTGCGGATGGTCGGCACTGCAGGAAGTGATTATTCCGTTTTCAAGTATGATGACATCGCCGCTGCGCTTTAAAATTGTGTCAGCCGAAAAATAGAAAGTCTGCTGGCTGGAGCTGGAAGACGAGGAAGAGCTCGAAGCCGCGGCTGATGCGCTCGTCGTGCGCATTTTTCCATCGAGGAAAACCCCTGTCCAGTCATCGAGGTTTACCGTAATGGTCTCGCCCGAGAATTCCTCTACAGTGCCCGAGCGCTCACGCCGGTAGTGGACATGGCCAGCTGCGCTTACGCTGTTGTGCGTTTTATCGTAGATGACTTCTGCCGCCTCAAGCCGGTGAGTTTCCGATTTGTTCTCGTCGCGGAAGGTGAGCACGACTCCGCCCGAAATGCGCATAAGCGAATCGTCGCTCGAATCTACCTTGAAATACTCGGCGGAGCCGGCCTTTTCGATCGTAATAGTTCTGCCATTTGTCTCCACCTTGGGGGCGCTTGTTCCATAGTATTTATAGAGGGCGCTCCGCATCTCGGAGGCACTGCCGGTGGCCGGAAGCCCGAGACTGGACAGCCAGTCAGCCAGCTCATAGAAGGATGCAGTGGCAATATCGAGGGCAACAGTCTGCTGTACAAGGTCCTCCGGACTGGAGGTGGAGGCGCTGTCCGAATCCGGAGCGGCCGAACTGTCCGCGCCGGAGGCGGCTGTGCCGCTCTGGATCTCCGCGCCCTGCCCCGCCGCCGCGGGATCGGCCCGCGCCGGGACAACGGCCAGCGGGCCAAGCGCCAGCGCGCAGAGCCCCAGGCTGAGAAGACGGCGGGAGACGCCCTTCAGACTGCAATACACGGCACACACGGCCGACATCATAATGCGGGGATAGGCAGGAAGTAAAGCGCGAAAAAAAAGCGGGACTCTGTAACGCAGGGGCCCGCTTCAGTGTTTGGGCTTTTAGTGCCTGAGCATATCCTTGAGATATTTGCCCGTATACGAAGCCTTTACTTTTACAATATCCTCGGGTCTGCCCTGGGCAACGATTTCCCCTCCCCGGTTTCCTCCTTCGGGGCCCAGATCGATAATCCAGTCGGCCTGCTTTATTACATCGAGGTTGTGCTCGATCATCACAACTGTATTTCCCTGGTCGACCAGGCGCTGGATGACCTCCATAAGCTGCTTTACATCTGCGAAATGGAGACCGGTTGTCGGTTCGTCGAGAAAGTAGAGTGTGCGGCCAGTGCTGCGCCGCGCAAGCTCAAATGCCAGCTTGACCCGCTGTGCCTCGCCGCCCGACAGCGTGAGCGCCGATTGGCCCAGCTTGATATATCCAAGGCCGACAGAGAGCAGTGTATTTAGCTTGGTCGCGATATGAGGAATATGCGCGAAAAAGTCCGCGGCCTCCTCTATTGTCATATCGAGGACTTCCGCGATGTTTTTGCCTTTATAGCGTACATCGAGGGTTTCGGCGTTAAAGCGCTGCCCATGACAGACGTCGCAGGTGACATAGACATCGGGCAGAAAATTCATCTCAATTCGTATAGTTCCGTCGCCCTGGCAGTTTTCGCAGCGTCCGCCCTTTACGTTAAAGGAAAAGCGCCCCGGCTTCCAGCCCCGCGCCTTCGCTTCCGGCAGTGTCGCGAAGAGATCGCGGACACTCTGGAAGACGCCTACGTAGGTCGCGGGATTCGAGCGCGGAGTCCTGCCTATAGGGCTCTGATCGATATTTATAATTTTATCGATCGCGTCGACTCCTTCGATTGAATCGTACTCTCCCTCGGGCCAGCTTGTGCGCATTACGCGGTTTGAGATAACCGGATAGATGAGATCGGAGAGCAGCGTTGATTTTCCGGAGCCGGACACGCCAGTGATGCAGGTAAAAGTGCCAAGCGGAATGGATACATCTATGTTTTTAAGATTGTGTTCCCTGCATCCCTTTATAGTTATTAACTTCCCGTTTCCCTGCCTCCGCTGTTCTGGCACAGGTATGGTCAGGGTGCCCGCGAGGAACTGCCCCGTAAGGCTTTTTTTATTCTTCATTACCTCTTCGGGCGTGCCCTTTGCGACAACATAGCCGCCATGAACGCCTGCGCCGGGACCTAGGTCCACAAGATAGTCCGCGGTGCGCAGAGTCTGCTCGTCGTGCTCGACAACGACAAGCGTGTTGCCGAGATCGCGCAGATAGAGCAGTGTGTCGATGAGCTTCTGGTTGTCGCGCTGATGCAGGCCGATCGAGGGTTCGTCGAGGATATAGAGCACGCCGACAAGGGCCGAACCTATCTGGGTCGCAAGGCGGATACGCTGTGCCTCGCCGCCCGAGAGCGTTCCGGCCTTGCGCTCAAGAGAGAGATAATCGAGGCCTACATTTTTCATAAAATTTAGGCGGGCGTTTATCTCCTTTACGATCTGCCTGGCAATCTGGGCATCTGTCTCATTCAGCTTGAGATTCTGGAAGAACTCAACGCTCTCGCCCACAGAGAGTTTGGAGAGTTCATCGATGTTTCTGCCGCCGACGGTCACAGCCAGAGCCTCGGGGCGGAGCCTCTTGCCATGGCAGGCCTCGCAGGGCTTCTCGGTCATAAAGCGCTCGAGCCACTGTTTTATGCCTTCACTCTGCGTTTCGTTGTAGCGCCGCCTCAGCTCTTCGAGGATGCCGGGAAAGCGCGCCTCTGTCTCGTATTTGCCGCCGGCATTCTCATAGCTCATACGGATATGCTCATCGGTGCCATAGAGAATGGCGTCGAGGGTCTTCTTGGGCAGGTCCGCAAAGGGCGTATCGAGGGTAAATTTGAAGTGCTTCGCGAGCCCTTCAAACTTGCTTCTGTACCAGGCAGCTTCGGGGTTGTAGGGCAGGCAGCCTCCCTCGTTAAAGGAGAGGCTTTTATCGGGGATAACCAGGTTGGGATCGAATTCGAGTTTGATTCCAAGCCCTGTGCAGACAGGGCAGGCGCCCTGCGGGGCGTTGAAGGAGAAGAGGCGGGGCTCCATCTCGGGCAGCGAGATGCCGCAGTCTGGACAGGCGCCCTTCTGGCTGAAGAACTCCTCGCTTGTCCTGCCATCTGTGTCGCGGAGCACTATTACGGAGCCATCGGCTATTCCAAGCGCCGTTTCAACAGCCTCGGAAAGACGCTTGCGTGAGTCCGGCCCCAGTTTGAGCCTGTCAATAATAAACTCAATTGTGTGTTTCTTTTTTTTATCGAGGCTGATCTCCTCGTCGAGTCCGCGCATTTCTCCATCGATTCTCGCGCGCACAAAACCCTGTCTGGCGCCGTCTTCGAGTATCTTATGATGCTCGCCCTTCATTGCACGGATAGCAGGTGCAAGTATCTGGAGTTTGGATCCCTCGGGCCAGGACATAATGGAATCGAGTATCTGATCTACCGACTGCTCCTTGATCTCACGGCCGCATTTGGGACAGTGCGGAATGCCGATGCGGGCAAAAAGAAGTCTGTAGTAGTCGTAAATCTCGGTGACCGTGCCCACAGTCGAACGCGGATTGCGGTGTGTCGTTTTCTGCTCTATTGAAATCGCGGGGGACAGGCCTTCGATATAGTCGACGTCGGGTTTGTCCATACGTCCCAGAAACTGGCGCGCGTATGACGAGAGCGATTCAACATAGCGTCTCTGCCCCTCGGCGAAAAGCGTATCGAAGGCCAGGGAGGATTTGCCCGACCCCGAAAGGCCCGAGATGACAATGAGCTTGTCCCGGGGAAGTTCGAGGTCGAAATTTTTGAGGTTGTGCTCGCGTGCACCCTTTATGATTATCTTGTCCATCAGAAAACTCCCAGCGGGGCCCGTGGGTCCCCTGCGGCATGCGGGCCGTCCAGCGGGTTCCGCCGCAGGCCGCGCGGCTTTAGAAGCCGATGCGCATCGCCGCAAAGCATAGCGCCCGCGCGAAGCACTGCGCAAGGGGGGAGTACTACATTTCTGTATAGTAACAGATGGCCGCCAGGAGAAACCGCCGGACGGCCGTCTTGCCGCCACAGGGCGGCGGAGCGATAGGCCCAGGGTGGCGGGCTGTCAGCAGAAAGCCCGCCACTGGCGCAGAACCGCGCTCCTTATTCCTTCTTTCCTACCCACTCGCCGAAGATCCAGCCTTCCTTGCCGCTGCCATAGCGGACATGATACCAGGGCTGGGGGCCAATGGCGGGATTGGCGGCCTTATAGAGATCGACAGTCTGCTCGAGGAGCTCCAGCTCTGTCCCCTTGCCGAGCTGATCGATCACGGAACCGTCGACAGGCGCATTCCGCACATTTACTTTATCATCGTTCACAAAGGATGCTGTATCGCCTGTGCAGGCCTGCAGCTTTGGCGCCGGCGGCTCGAGACCTTCCTGGATCTTTCCAAAGAAGAGCGAACCGGAGTATTTGCTGCGGATAAGCTTGAGGAAATTTTCGCGCATCGCCTTGTTCTTGGTCGATTTCGCCGTGTCATAGATAATCACCGCATTGAGATCGGCATCGGCAAAGGTGAGGTCGCGGCGGCTCACAAAAACAGGAGTCTCGGTAAAATAGGCATCCTTGTCCGCGTCATAGCAGAGGATGCGGGCAAAATCGGAGCTGCCGCCATCGGCGAGCACAGCGACAATTGTCATATACGAAACAGACTGGGCGGTCATTTTAATTTCGCGGGGCTCCGAATAGACAATGGCGCCATCGACTCTGACCACGCCCAGCGTGCAGTTGTCGACGGCATAGGGCGCGCGGACCCAGCCGACATTGCCCGAAGGGGCTTTTACCATTTTATACTCCCGCTCCTTCCCTTCCTGTTTGAACTTGGCTGTTCTGTTCATCAGGCTGACCTTGTCGCCGATTGTAAGGTTCTCTTTAAATGAGAGCTTGCCGCCGGATTCAGTCCAGAGGGGCAGGTTGTTCATGATTATAAAGGCTTCATTCCGGGCAAGGGAGGGAAAGGCAAAGGCCGAGGAGAGGGCAAGCGAAAGAATAAGGAAAGAGAGCATGCACCGTTTCAATTTCATATTATCTCCTTAATGTGATAATTTTGCACAATTATCGTAACACAGGAGATAAAATCCGGTCAACAGCAGAAATGGCGCTATATCGAATGCACAGCGCGCGGTCTGGCAGGCCTTATAGAAGCAGATTGGGAGCAGGCGGAGGAGAAGAACAGCGGAGAGGCCGGCAGTAAAAAGCCCGGGGATGGAAGGAGGTTTGCCATCCCCGGGTACAAGGCATCAGTTTTCCCGCAGCTTCCGGCCAAGCTCAGCGAGACGCACACCCAAATCCACCATATCGCATGAGGCGGCGAATTTCAAACAGACGCCCGAGGGCTTTCTGACCCTTTCGACCCAGGCGGAGGGGATTACGTCAAAGCCCTGCCGCGCCCCGGAGAAGGCCCCGACGAGGGCAGCTATTGTATCGGCGTCGCGCCCGAAGTTGCTTGCCCAGAAGAGTCCCTTTCTGAAATCGCCCTTGGTGAGCAGGAAAATTCCAAAGGCCTGCGGAATCGCCTCCGGGCTTATGGAATGGCGGGGAGTGTAGAAATCGGTATGCATCCGTGACCAGACTGCTTCGATACCGTCGGCGCTCTTTATGAGCTCGAGCATTCTCGCCATGGTAACGCCCAGCCATGAATCCGCGGGTATGCGCGCCACAGCCGCCTTCGCAGCCTCGTCTGCCGGTTCGCCCTGCATGCAGTGCCGCACCGCAACCGCGCAGGCCACCGCGGCATAGATGCCATCCTCATAGTGGCTCATGCTGGCTTCGAGGGTGGCGAGCTTTTCTGCATCATCGTCATCGCGCGCGATTATGCCAATTGGGGCTATGCGCATCGCTGCGCCATCATCGATATTGAGCGTATTGTAGCGGCCCGAAAGGGGCGGCAGTATGCCCCGCTTGAGGTTGTCGACAGCCCCGTAGAGGGGGACGCCACCGCGGTCAAAAAGCCCGCCCTGAGAAAGGATGCGCCGCCGCCATGAATCCACAAGGGCATCGAGGCTGAGTCTGCCGCCGCAGTCCAGAAGTGTCATTGCCGTAAGGGCCGCGAATTCCGTATCGTCGGTGCTCTTCGCACCATCGTACATATCATCGACAATTCCATAGCGGTCGCGGAAGGTCTGGTTCCGTCCGACATCTCCCATCGCATCGCCGCAGGCGAGGCCTGCCATGCAGCCCTTGGCCCGTGATTCATATGAAATAGTACCTTCCATAAAGGCGCTCCTTTCTGCCATATTCCGCTTTACTCCGCTTCGATTTCGCGCACAACATCGAGAATGCTGCCATCTCTCCACTGGACCAGGGCCACAGGCCTATCTCCAAATTGAGGCTGATCCGGCACCCCTGTTATTGCACGCGCCATCTCCATTAACTCGGACATCTCCTTTACGGGAAGCCCGGCTTTTTCGGCCCTCTCTCTGAGATCGGGCCGTCTGGGATTGATGGCTATGCCACGCTCTGTTATAAGTACATCCACCGCTTCTCCCGGGCAGGAAACAGTTGTTACTTTTTCCCGCACAATGGGAATGCGCTTTCTGAAAAGCGGCGCAGTGACAATGCAGCACGATGAGCTGACTGCCACATCCTGGTGTCCGCCTATTCCGTGTCTGAGCATGCCATCCGAATGGGTGTTTACATTGACATTGAAATCGAGATCTATCTCGGTCGCCCCGAGCAGAGAAAAATCCAGCATATTTGCCGAGCAGCCCGCCCCCTGCGGTCCATAGGAATCGAAAGGTGTCGATTCAATATGCCGCGGGTTCTCGCGGCCCGAGCGGACTGCTTCGAGGTCAAAGCTCTGAATGTCGATTATGGCGCCCAGAAGCCCTTCTTCGAGCAGTTTGACGAGAATGCCAGTCGCGCCGCCATGGGCATAGGAGGCCTTGATCCCGCGCCGCCGCATCCGCTCCGCCACCGCCGCAACGGCCGCCAGCGAAATTCCACCGGCGCCGGCCTGAAAGGAAAAACCTTCTTTCATTATGCCTGTCTCTTCCACAAAGCGGGAGGCAAGATCGGCGATGAGCAGCTGGGTGGGACTGTGTGTAAGGCAGGTTGTACCAGATACTATTTTCTGTGGATCGCCAATGGAATCCACCTGCAGCACATAGTCGACACTTCCGCCCCGTATCGAATTGGGAGAACATGGATAGGGCACAAGACCGTCTGTTACAACGACAACCTGTCTTGCATAGAGCGAATCGGGGACGGCATAAGCAAGGGGCCCGCAGGCCGATTTGCCATAGAAGCCATTGGCGTTGCCAAAGGGATCCGCGCAGGGAGCGGCGATTATGGCGAGATCTATCTGGAGCTCGCCGGTTTCGATGGCTCTGCAGCGGCCTCCATGCGAACGCAGAATCGAAAGCCCCTTCATTTTTCCCCTTGAGCAGGCCTCACCCGTTAGGCCGTTCATTGAGCCCTCAATATGATCGATAACGCCGGACTCAATATAGGCGATAAGATGGTCATGGACAGGGAAGAGTGCGCTCGGCGCTATTACAAGTCCCTTGAGACCCCGCGCCGCCAGGCGGTCGACAGCCTCATTGACAACAGCATCACCATCCCTGAGATGATGATGAAAGGAGACCGTCATTCCATCGCGCAGATCCAGCCTGTCGAACAGTTCGTCCCAGCTGTGAACAAGTTTATTAGGCCGCCCTCGCTCGGAACAGGAGTGGAAGGCTGTGCCAACTCCGCGCTCGGGGAGGGGACAGCCGAACAGTCCCGCATAGGGCTTGAGAGAGCGTCCGCCTGCGCTGAGCGGCACCTTCCGCCCGATAGAATTTTCCGTCCATACTATATCACTCATAGCTATGACCTTTTCCCGGATTTTGGGCCTGCAGAATGTCCCGCTTCCGCCCTTTCGAGCAGCCGCCTCGCGCGGGCGGCGACGGGCGCGTCTATCATCTTGCCATCGAGAGAGGCGACTCCCCTTCCCTCTTTTTCAGCGAGCTCAAGGGCTTCCGCCACGCGCCGCGCGCCTTCAATTTCGGCTTCCGTCGGGTCAAAAACCCGGTGAACAACAGCTATCTGTTTCGGATGCACAATGCCCTTTCCATCAAAGCCCAGGGCTTTGGCCCTGCGCGTCGATGCCTCAAGGCCAGCCACATCCTCGATGTTCGAGAAAACCGAATCCTGGGCTCCAATTCCGGCCGCATGCGCAGCGAGGGCAATAGAAGAACGGGCGAGAAAGGTTTCGGATTCATCGGCGCTGCGCTCGACACCGAGATCGCGTCTGAAGTCCTCAGCGCCAAAGCAGAGGGCCACAGTGCGGTCAGAGGCAAAGGCGATCGCGGCCGCCTGCGAAACACCTTTGGCTGTCTCGATAAGGGGCATAAAATGAATGGAACGCGGGGCTATGCCTGCGCCAGCCTCGAGTTCCGATACTTCCCGGTCACAGGCTTCTATCTGTTCAGCGCTCTCGGCCTTTGGGATTATCAGAGCCTGGGGAAAGGCGGGCACGATTTCGGCGAGATCATCATGCCCAAAGGGGCTCTCGAGCGGATTGATGCGCACGGCGATCTCGGATGAACCGAAGAAGCCGGAGCCCTGCTCAAGGAGGCAGCGCACCAGAATGCGGGCCTCAAATTTGCGCGCAGGCGCCACTGAATCCTCAAGATCGAGAAGCACGCAGTCAGCGCCATAGAGTCCGGCGTTTATCGGAAGATCAGGCTGATTGCCCGGCATATAAAGGCGGCTGCGCCTGAGCCGCTGTGCGGCGCTTGCGCCGCGAAGCGCGCATGCGGGCTGTGCATGCGGCGCCTTTGTGCCGCGCCTCAGTCCTGCCATGCGCAGAGCTGCCTCCACCCGGGCGGCGACTACATAGTCCAATGCACCATCGTCGACAATGCGCATGCTTCCGCACGCTCCGAATTCCGCGGCGGCTGCGGCCGCCCTCTCTTTTATCGAGCGGCCAAAGAGAACCGCCACCGATGATTCAAGGCTTATTTCAAGGCCCGCGGCGGAACGCCCATGTTCCGCCGCGGGAACAAAACAGACCTCGCAGTCGGATTTCGAGGCCGAGCCCGCGGAAAACTCAGAACAACTCATAATTCCTCGATTTGGAATTGCCCATAGAGACAGCGTGAGGCTGTTATGGAGCCGCAGGCCTGCATACCTGAAGTCCAGCGGCCATCTTTGCAGCTCAGTATTCTGTTCCCATCTATAAAGAGTTCGAGCCGGTCCTCCTCAGCGGAAAACGCAGCCTTATAGGTCTTTCCCGCCTTCCAGTCAAAACCGCATGAGGCAAGACGTTCGAAGCCGATATCCCGTTTGAATATTGCTGCTTTCCCATTTTGATCGAGGCCCGCGAAGTATCCAGAGGCGGCTCCCCGGCAGCGGAGCCCGAGAAGATGGCTCCCGCCCGCGAGAGGCAGCAGCTCTGCGCTGATGCGCTGATTCTGAACCGCATGCCCGCCCGTATAGGAAAAACAGGGACCATAGCTCATGAGCTGCATCCGCCCATTGTCAAGGCTGAAGGCGCCTTCGCCATCATGCGAAAAAGGCCGCACAGCGCCGAATTCGACAGACTGCTTTGCCATATCGATCGAATAGCGGGCCTTGCCATCGAGATCGAAACTCTCGATAAACAGACGCCCCGAATCGCGGCGTCTGCCGCCCGAGAAGCCCGTCACAATAATACCCACTTCGTCTATCTCGGAGCCGCCCACATCTGGCAGGACGAATTCAACCACTGAACGGCTGCCGTTTTCCGGGAATATTTCATTGCCAACCAGTATATCTTTTCCGTCAAAGCTGTCGCGGACATAGGCCTGGACGCTGATTTTATCGCCCTCCCAGCGTTCGCATTCAAAGGAGATCCGCGCCTTCATGCCCGGCCGCGCAAGAGGAGAAAACACCGGGCTGTAGCGCTCATCGTCAAAATCGGCACGCCGGTAATAGGGCTTGTAGAAGAGCCTTCCCTGCACGCCGCGTTCAAGCCGGTCAAAGCGGAATTCGAGACAGCCCCTTCCATTGCGGTCCCGGTGCACAACCGAGAAGATATTGGGATTGTCAGTTCTGAATCCGTGGGTTGAGCCTGGAAGTCCAAAATCGAAATGCAGACCGTCTGTGCCGCTGGCATATGCGGCGAGATTTCCAGGCAGCTTTTCTCCGGCGAGGGCATAGCCCGCCGCGGCGACGCGCTTTGAAAAACTCGGGATGTCGAGCACATTGAGCGATCCTGCTATGCCCGAAAGCACAATAGCGTCATTTACCGGCGCCCGGTAACGCTCGGGAATTCCCTCAATCCCGGCCAGTACGCCGGCGATTGTCCCCACATTTCCCGCGTTGCAGTCTGTATCCCAGCCGCACATGGCGGCGGTCTCAACAGTGCGGGCAAAATCGCCCGATCCATAGAGAAGCGCCAGCGCGCAGACACCGGCGTTCGGTATTACATGGCAGAGCCCCGGCCATCTATCATAGCCCCAGTCCGCGAGAAGCATCTCCATGCAGGGTCTGAAATCCTCAGGCTCCGATGCATGGAATTTCTGCACGGCGCGCAGCACAGAAGCGTAATATGAATCAGCGGGCAGAGCTGCAAGCCTGTCCGAAAATATTCTATTTATGTCCTTTTCGACAAAGGCCTCGGCGATGCAGGACGCAATAAAGCGTGCACCATTAAGCGCTTCGCCGTCATGGGAGACGCTGGCAGCCACAGCAGCCGCCTCGGCCGCCTCGTCAGGTCTTCCGGGATAGAGGAGTCCCCAGGTATCTATAAAGATCTGGCCGCCAATCTGCTCGGCCACCACTTTTCCATTTCGTTCAATCGATCCCGATTCAGGAGCATGGATTCCATGCTTCAGATTGAGATAAGCGGTATGCTCGGTGCTCCGTCCATAGCCGCCCCACCAGAACATTCCAACTCCGTCTCTCGCATATTCAAGCCAGGCCCGCTCCACATCGGCGGCACTGGCCCTTGTCAGACGGCCGTTTTGAACTTCTTTGTCCAGCTGGGCATGTGCGAAGAAAACCGGCCCATTCGCGTCGTCGTCGGCTGCGAAGTTTTTATAGGGCTTTATATAGCCCCTTATATCGCCATAGATATCCCTGATGCGCTCATAGGTCCAGATGGCGGGCTCGACTGGAGCGCCAAGTCTGATGCCGATATTTTTTCCGGTAAATCCTGCATAGAGTTTTTCAAGATAATCTGCGGGGATAGATGACATAGGCACCTCGACAGGAAAGTGTCCATCTGGCGGATGGCCGTCCGCCAGATGGCGGAAGAGAGTTTTCTGCCCTGTCCTGAAGCCCGCGCACATACGCGTGCTTCAGGATTTTGGCGGCTGCTTTATCCTATTTAAGAACAGTATTCGCGTATTTGGTAATTTCGGTGCCGCCGGCTTTGTTCCATTTGGCCACAAATTCATCGAATGCTGAAACAGGCTTCTTGCCGGTGACAATATCGGCGACATATTCCTTGTAGAGATTTGTCATCGCGTCCCAGTTGGCTATATACTGCTCCGGAATAAGGAAGTTTTTGTCGGGGAGCATATACTTCTTGGCAAGATTTCCCGCATCCACAGCGGACTGGTTCATAATCGGATGCGAAAGAGGCTTGTCAGGATTGAAGCCGTTGAGCGAATCGCCAAACCATCCAATAGCCCACTCCGAATATTTGTCGGTGAGCACATACTGCTTGCCATTATCATTGTAATGAATTCCCGGAATACCGAGTTTGGCGAGCTTCATGCCCTCAGGGCTCCACATAAAATCAAGAATCGCGAAAGCGAGGTCCTTGACCTTGGAGCTTGAAGAGATCGCAAAACCGCGGGATTCCTTGGTGACATCGACAAAGGGAGTAAGCCCCTGTGCCTTGCCTTTGGCAGGAGGGAGGGCGATGATATCGGTTCCCTGGGCTTTCTGCATCTTGTTCGCGTAGACATCGATTGAGCCAGGAGCCACTCCAGGCACCATGCCGGCGCGGCCTTCGTAGAAAGCCTGCTCCTTTGTATCCCACTTCTTCGTGAGGAACTCCGGATCGAGAAGGCCTTCCTTGTAGAGTTTCGCATAGAAAGCGAGCTTGTCCTGCTCGTTCTTCGATACTCTGCAATAGCTGTACTTTCCGTCCTTGCCCTTCATCCAGGTCGCGGTGTTGCCGAAAGCCGCGTCGAATATGGCATCGAGCTCCTCGACACCGTTTGTAGCCCCGGTTACGCAGATGCCGAATTTGGCGCCCTTTTTGGCCACCAGATCCTTAAAGAGCTTATAGTAGTTGTCTACAGTCGGATTCTTCGCAACAGCTTTTGCGGAGGGCAGAGAATCGTACCAGTCTCTGCGCATAACAGGAGTGCGCACACGGGGTGGCGCGAGCCAGAGCAGATAGGGGTAATTGGCCACCCGCTTCTTGCTGTGATCGTCCATAAGCTTCTTGATATAGGTGGATTTATTGATGTAGGGCGTAAGATTCTCGAGGAGTCCCTGAGCCGCGATAGGATCGTCGCCGCCCTGGAAATAAATAAGGTCGGGCACATCGCCTGACATTATCATAAGGCTGATCTTCTCGGAATAATTGCCCTGAGGCACCTTGATAAGTTCGATATCAACAGGCGTGCCTCTGGCGGCCATGCCTTTTTCGATAAGCCCAATGAACTTCTCACCATTGGGGTCGGTATCGAGGTCCTTGAGCACCATTCTTACCTTCGGCGCCGACCAGAGGCAGGCGGCCGCGAGGAGGGCCATTACAATTGCAGTGAGTTTGCGCTTCACGATAAACCTCCTATTCCTTTATTCCTCCCTCCATGACCCCGTTTGTATAATACTTGAGGATCAGGGGGTAAATAATGAGCACTGGCAGCATGGCGACGATGATTGTACTTGCCTGCAGGGCTCCATAGTTGAGTCTGGCTGCCTCATCGTAGCTGAGCATCGCCCCGGAGCCGACAAGAGTAGTCGTATCCTCGAGGACAACGAACTGGCGCAGAATAAGCTGAAGCGGGTATTTAAGCGGGTCGGAGAGATAGATGCTGGCTCTGAAATATTCATTCCAGTGATAGACACCATAGAAGAGTCCCAGAGTCGCCATGGCCGGCTTGGCGAGGGGCAGCATAATTCTCCACAGAATTGTGAGATAATCCGCGCCGTCGACACGCGCCGCTTCTATAAACGATGCAGGCACTTCGTCGAAAAACCGCATCAGTATTATCAGGTAATATACGTTTACAGCCTTGTAGAGGATAACAGACCACAGGCTGTTCATAAGTCCTATCTTCTTGACAACCAGATATTCGGGCACGAGGCCCGGCTCCAGAACCATAACCACAATTACAAGCACCATAAAAAAGCGCTTAAAAGGCATGCCCGGCTGTGTAAGAGCGAAGGCGGCCATGGCCGTGAGCACCAGATTGATACAGGTTCCAACAACTGTAATTATGACCGAATTGAGAATGCTCCGGGTAAACAGCGGGTTCGCAAAGAGCACCCGGTAATTTACGAAAGAAAAGCCCTTTGGAAAGACCGTGAGGCCGTGAACTTCGGATATGCGTTTCGGATCGGAGAGCGAAAGGGCAAGAAGATTGAGAATTGGCACAAGAACTGCGAGCACGACCGCCGCGAGGAGAAGCGCATTGATGCAGGCGAAGACTCTGCCTTTGCCTGTCGTTCTTTTAATTGATGCCATTACCAGAGCCCCTTTCCAGTGAGGCGTTTGGCGCCAAAATGGGTCGAAAGAATCAGAATAAGCCCTATTACACCCTTGAAAAGGCTTGCTGCCGTTGAAAGCGAATACTGCATGCTCAGGAGTCCAATTCGGTACACATAGGTATCAAGAATGTCCACAACACTGATAACCGAATCATTCATCATATTGAATACCTGGTCGAATCCCGCATTGAGGAAGAAGCCGAGGTTTAGAATAAAGAGCGTTACCATTGTCGAAGTGAGTTCGGGCAGTGTGATATAGCGCATTTTCTGCATGGTTGTGGCGCCATCCATATCGGCGGACTCATAGAGAGAGGGATCGATGCGCATAATCGCTGCGAGATAGATTATCGAATCCCAACCCATGCTTCTCCAGGTCTCAGACGAGAAGAGCACCCACCTTATTGCGCTCTTGTCTGTCATAAAGTCGACTGGCTTCTGTCCGAAAAACTGCCTGATCTCATTGAAGCCGCCCGAGCTTGGCGAAAGAAAAGCTATCCAGATCCCGGCTATTACAACCCACGAAAGAAAGTGTGGAAGGTAGGAGACAACCTGCACAAACTTCCTGAAGAATTTGATCCGTATCTCATTTACAAGAAGGGCAAAAATAATCGGAAGCGGGAAATAGAGGATGATCTTCATCGCGCTGATGATGATTGTGTTCCGCAGAACTTCCCAGAAGGCAGGCGAAGAGAAGAGTATTCTGAAATGCTTGAATCCAACCCATCTGCTCGGCCCCACGATGCGGTAGTCCTGAAAAGCCATGGTCATCTTGGCGATGGGCCAGAGGTGGAAAATGCAGAAATAGATGAGCGCAGGAAGAAAAAGAAGAAACAGCACGAGCGATTCGCGGCTGGCAGATCTCCGCAGAGTAAGGCCCCGCGCCGGCCTTGGACTTGATTCCATACCCGCAGTATAGACGGGCCGCTTAAAGCCGTCAAGAAAATATTTCATTTTTTTAGTTGTTTTAAGTGAATTTTAGTTACAGCGGTCAATTTGACAAAGCCCTCCCTAAGAGAGTATTGTGGCGGGACAGTATGGCTACCATAGCTGAAATAGCGGAGAAGGCCGGCACATCGATCGCCGCCGTCTCGCTCGCGCTGAATGGCAAACCCGGAGTCGGCCCCGAGCTGCGCGGAAAAATACTCGCCCTGGCCGAAGAGATGGGATACAAGCGCTCAAAGCGCCCCAGCCGCAGCATAAGCATTCTCCATCTGGCCAAGGCGGAGCAGGGAGCCGCCGAATACGAAAAAAGCTTTATGGCCGATTACGCGAATGGCATCCAGCTCGAAGCCGGGCGCGAGGGGCTTTCGGTGAATATCCGTTTTGTCGAGAGCGCGCCCGGCGAAAGGATTGGAGCAGCGGCAGCCCGCGAGGCGGAGTCGAGCCGCGCCGAGGGGATTGTCATTCTGGGCTCCGATATCGCGAGAGAAGACCTGCTCCTGCTCGCCCGGCTTCCAAGGCCCAAGGTCTTTGTCGATTCATACTATCCCGATATCAACCTTGATTTTATTGATATTGACAACACGAGGGCGGCCTACGATATAGCCGCCTATCTCTGGGGGCTCGGACACAGGGATTTTGGCCTTGTGGCCTCCGCCGAGCCCAGTCCCAACTTCAGGCTGAGGGAAGGCGCTCTCGCCGAAGCCCTGTCTGAGCGGGGACTCCGCCGCTCCGCGCTCAGGCGCTACACGGTAGAGCCGAGCTATGAGGGCTCCTACCGCGGCTTCAGGCAGATTCTGGGGCGGAAAGCTGCGCGGCCTCCTTCAGCTCTTGTCTGCATGAACGATCTTGTCGCACTGGGTGTGCTCAGAGCGCTGCGGGAGTCCGGCACCTCTGTTCCGGACCAGGTATCGGTGATCGGCTTTGACAACGCAGCGGCAGCGGCCGTGTCCGATCCGCCGCTCAGCAGCTATGCGGTATCGAAGCAGGAGATCGGCAGGAGGGCCCTCAGGCTCCTTCTCGAGCGTATCGAGGAGAAGGAGACAGGCCACAGCGAAAAAATCATGATAGCGGGCGAGCTTATTCCCCGCGCGAGCACAGGGCCTGCCCCCTCGGTCAGATAGAGAACTGTACTAAAAAAAGCCAGCGGTTTTTAAGTTCCGGCTTCAGCCCTGTCTTTATCAGGCCGGGCGCAGATCGGCGACGCTGTCCCTTTCGACGAGCTCGCCCGAGAAGAGGTGCTTTTCGGGCGGGCGGCCGGGTCTTTCCATCTTGTCGAGTATAAGGGAGGCGGCGGCCCGGCCGATCTCGGCTCTCGGTTTTCGGATCGTTGTGAGCGCCGGATAGGTGAGCGCCGCCGCGGGTATATCGTCCATGCCGATAATCGAGATGTCCCTGCCCGGCACAAGGGGGCTTGAGCGCAGCGCGTTTATGGCCTCTATCGCGACGAGATCGTTGCCGCAGAGGACGGCGCTGAGTGCATCGCCTTTTGCCCGCATCGCCACAATTCTGGCAGCGAGAGCCGAGCCGCCCTCGGCCGAGAGCCCCGTTGTAAAGACGAGCTCTGGCTCCAGCTTCAGATTTTTGGAGCGCAGAAAATCCACATAGGCCCGGTAGCGCCTTGACCTCTTGGGCTCACTCGATTTTATGGGCAGGGCAATCGCAATGCGTCTGTGCCCCTTCGCGTAAAAGTACTCGAGCGCCGCCTTGGCCTCAACATAGGTCTCGGAGCCCACAACATCCATGCTCCCGCCCACATTGCGCTCGCCGATAAGAACAGCCGGCACAGGAAGAGCGTCGAAACAGGAAATGTCGGCGGACACGCTGCTCGCGATAACCCCGTCGAAACGCCCCGCGCGCACGAGGTCGAGATAATGCGACTGCCTCTCCTCGCTCCATTCGGTATCGCTCAGCACGAGGAAATAGCCCTCGGGCTCAAGGCGCCGCTGGATGGCCTTGGTGATTTCGGACCAGAAAGGATTGGCCACATCGGGCACCATGAGAAGAATAAGGTAGGTACGCGAGGTTCTGAGCCCCGATGCCATCGAATTCTTGGTATAGCCCAGTTCGCGGATAGCCTTCTGGATTTTTTCCTCGGTGTCGGGGCTCACCGCCCCTCCCTGTTCCGAGACAACACGCGAGACCGTGCTCTTCGAGACTCCCGCAAGGCGGGCCACATCGACTATGCTTATCTTGCCGCTCATAGGTATATGGGAACGTTCCCAATCCATAGTAGCACGCATCCCGAAGACGGGCAAGAGAAAAGCGTGCAGAAGAAGCGGCCATAGAAGCATAAAAAAGGCGCGCCATAAAGCGGCGCGCCCTCAATTCAGAGCAGAACGGGAGCAGCTGTTTTATACATTGAACTTGAAGAAGACAATGTCGCCGTCCTGGACCACATATTCGCGGCCTTCCTGGCGGAGCCTGCCCGCTTCCTGCACCGCCTTTTCGGAGCCGAGTGCCATTAAATCGTCATAGCTGTATATTTCGGCGCGGATAAAACCCTTTTCGAAGTCGGTGTGGATAACACCTGCGGCTTCGGGTGCCTTGGCCCCGGCCCGCACGGTCCAGGCGCGGCACTCATCGGCGCCGGCGGTAAAGAATGTAAGGAGGCCGAGCTCCTTGTAGGCCGCATGGATAAGGGCAGAAAGGCCGGATTCCTTGAGTCCCAGCTCGGAGAGGAACTCGCGCTTCTCCTCCTCGCTCGAAAGGTCGGCGAGTTCGGCCTCAAACTTGCCGCAGATGGTGACTTCCTCGGCGCCTTCGGCGGCGGCGATTTTCTTTACTGTCTCAACATAGGCATTGCCATTCTTCGCGCCATCCTCGTCGACATTGGCGACGAAGATCTCTTTCTTCATAGTTATAAGAAAGGCTTTTTTGACCTGCTCGGCTTCGTCGTCGCTTAAGGCAACAGAGCGGGCCGGCTTGCCCTCCTGGAGGGCGGCGCGTACCTTTGCAAGGCCGGAGAGCTCGGCGTCGGCCTCTTTTTTCGCGACGCCGGAAAGGCCCTTGGCCTGCTTCTGGAGCTTTTCGACGCGCTTGTCGAGCACATCGAGATCTGCGAGGGCGAGCTCAGTATGGATTACCTCGATATCGTCCGCGGGATCGATCTTGTTGTTTACATGGATGATATCGGGATCATCGAAACAGCGGACAACATGGGCTATCATGCCGACTTCGCGTATATGCGAGAGAAACTGGTTGCCGAGGCCTTCGCCCTTTGAGGCGCCTTTGACAAGGCCCGCGATATCGACGAACTCCACAGTCGCCGGGATAGTGCGTTTGGGCTTCCACATCTCGGAGAGCTTGGTGAGCCGGGCGTCCGGCACCGAGACAATGCCGACGTTTGGATTTATCGTGCAGAAAGGATAGTTGGCAATCTCGGCCTTGGCGGCGCTGAGAGCCGAAAAAATAGTGGACTTGCCGACATTGGGCAGTCCGACAATTCCGCAGTTCAGGGACATGAATACCTCGTTTGGGTTCCTATTTGGGAGCGCTTTTACTGTATAGAGGAGCCGGGGCTCTGGTCAACCGCCGTTCCGCGGGATGATGACGGTGAAGCGGGCCCCGCCGAGGGGTGAATCCCCCACCTCTATGCTCCAGCCATGGCCCCGGAGTATCGATCTGACGATATAAAGGCCGAGCCCATGGCCCTCGCCCCGCCCTGGAGCCCGGTAAAAAGGCTCGAAGACAAGCCCTCTTTCGGCGGGGGCAATACCGGGCCCGGAATCATCAATAGAGATGCTGATGGAAGACAGCGCGCCAGAACCGCTCTTCGCGGCCTTCTCCGCTCTGGCCCGTTCCCCATTGGGCGCTCCAGGAGCACAGACAGCCGAAAGCCTGAGCAGGCCTGAGGGCGGGGTATAGCGGAGGGCATTGGAAAAGAGATTTTCGAAGACACGGGTGAGGAGGGCCGGATCGCCCTCCACACTGATGCCCTTGAGGGCGCCAAGCTCGCGCTCGAAACGCCGGCCTCCCAGGGCGGCCTCCTCGGCGCATTCATCCGAAAGAGTACGGAGAAAGCTGTAGAGATCGACGGGTTCAAAGCGGACATTCCACTCATCGGTCTCCATCTTCACATAATCGAGAAGTCCCTGGACACGGCTCTCGAGGAGCTTTGTCTTGTCCTCCATGATCTTCACATAGCGCTTGAGCACTTCGGGGTCGTCGGCGAGCCCATCTTCGACCGCCTCGAGATAGCCTCCAATCGAGGTAAGAGGAGTCCTGAGATCATGCGATATGGAGGCGAGAAAGCGGTTGCGCCTGTCGCGCTCTTCGAGAAGGCTCCGGCGCATCGAGTCCATCGAGGCGGCGAGAGTGGCAATCTCGCGGAGTCCGCCGCCTCTGACCTCTGTCTCGAGATCGCCGGAGGCGATTCGGGCTGCCGCCCTGTCGAGCATCATCACATCGCGGACAAGGAAGGTGGAGACTACGGCCGCGGCGACAATCAGAATAACCGACATTAGGAGCGCGAACAGGGGGGCGTAGACGACACCTTCGCGCGCCTTGAGAATGGAGGCGTCGATAGGCCAGACAAGGGCATAATAGGTACCGAGGACTGACCTCCCCTTTTCGACAGTCTCGACATAGACACAGGTGGGATTGCCATTGCCGTCGGAGAGGGAGGAGGGCGGCGAATAGCGCCCCTTGCTGAAAAGGCTGCCGGCATCGCGGACAGGCTGGCCGGCCTCGAGCCCGGCGACATTGGTATACACAATGTTCTCATTCTTATCGGCTATTATGATGATGAGCCATTCGGGCGGTCTGTAGCCGGGGCGGGCGACAAGGCGGCCTGAGCGGTCCGTGTCCACTGCCCGGCCGACCTCTCTGCGCACTGCGGCGAAGCGCAGGCTCGGTCTTTCATCGATGCCGCTTCTGACAAAGCTCATCGTGATAATCCCGAGCACCATAGGGAGGCCGATGGAGCCGAAGATAAGGGCGTAGACAAGGCCTCTGAGGCCGAGGCCGTGCCGCGCATGGGGAATGCCGCAGTGGCAGGCCAGAGTGGCCCCATGGCTCATTGCAGGGCTCAGGCTGCCGTCTGGCGCTCCGCTGCGGGTCTGGTCTGGCTCCGGTCTCATTTCTGCTTCTCCCCGCCGCTAAAACGGTAGCCGGCGCCGGGCACTGTCTCGATCCAGCGCGGCGAGGAGGGATCTTCCTCAATTTTCCTGCGTATCCGCTGGATATGGACGGCGACTGTGGAGAGATCGCCATGCTCAAGGCCCCAGACCGAACGGAAGAGCTCCTCGGGGCTGAAGGAGCGCCCCGGGTTGCGCGCCAGAAAGGCGAGGAGTTCGAATTCACGCCTGCTCAGGGGCACGCGGGCGGACATCGGGGCGGCCGCGTCCGCGGCACCAGCCGGGCCTCCTGCGGCGCTGTCTGCACCTGCGGCGCTGTCTGCACCTGCGGCGCTGTCTGGGGCGGCTGCGGCGCCGCGGCGAAGAAGAAGGCGGCCTTCGTAATCGAGGCGGTAGGGGCCGAAGTCCAAGGCCGCCTGGGCCAGGGAGGCGGCGGCATCGCCATAGGCCGAGGCGCGCCGGAGCTGAGCCCGCACCCGGGCAGCGAGTTCGCGCGGCGAAAAGGGCTTTGTGACAAAGTCGTCGGCGCCGAGGCCGAGGCCTGCTATCTTGTCCTCATCGGACTCACGGGCCGACACAATGATTACCGGGGCCGTGCTCCATTCCCGGAAGCTGCGCAGGAACTCAAGTCCCGAGGCTCCCGGCAGCCCCAGATCGAGGAGTACGAGGTCAGGCGGCAGCACAGTGGCGCGGGCAAGTCCCTCCTCGGTCGAGCCGACAATGAGGGGAATGCAGCCATCGCGGCCCAGGTAGGCGGCGATGAGCTCGGCTATTTCGCGGTCGTCCTCGACAATAAGGACGCGCGCTCCCGCAGCCGGGGCGCTTTGGGCTGAGGCAGAGCCCCTCTCCGCTGGCTGCCTGTCTGTTCCGGCCGGCACTGTGCCTTTTCCGGCTTCTCCGGCGGCAGGGGAGCCTTCTGCATTTTTCTTTTCCACAGTGGCTAGTATAGGAAGAAATACGGGGCGGCTCCAGTGCGCGGAAAGCGCAGAACGATTTACAGATGATGAACTCTGATGCCGGCTCCGGCTTCTGTCCTTGATACTTCCATGTGAAAATCTGTATCTTCAGTATCGAAGCAGAATTGAGAAGGAGTTGCCATGACAATCGTTGAACTCAAGGATGTCCATAAGGTCTATCCGCTCGGCAAGGTCGAGGTTGAGGCCGTAAAGGGCGTCTCGTTCAGCATAGAAAAAGGGGATTTTATGTCGCTCGCCGGCCCTTCGGGCTCCGGCAAGACCACTATTCTGAATATGATCGGCTGTGTTGACCGGCCGAGTTCCGGGCTCGTCGTGATCAATGGAAAGGCCACAAAAGACCTCGACGACAAGGCGCTGACGACGCTGCGGCACGACACCCTTGGTTTTATATTCCAGTCCTTCAATCTGATACCAGTACTGAATGTCCGCGAGAATGTCGAGTTCCCCCTTCTGCTGGGCAAGAACAAGGCCGACAGGAAAGAGCGCGATGAATGGATTGACTACCTCATCGAGGAAGTCGGTCTCGCACAGTGGAAGGATCACCGTTCCAACGAGCTCTCGGGAGGACAGCGCCAGCGTGTCGCCATTGCGCGCGCCCTTGTTACCAAGCCCCAGATAGTGCTCGCAGATGAGCCTACGGCCAACCTCGACTCCAAGAACGGCGAGCAGATTCTCGAGCTTATGAAAAAGATAAACCGCGAGATGGATACCACCTTTATTTTCAGCACCCACGACCAGCGCATTGTGAATATCGCCGACCATGTAGTGCGTCTTCAGGACGGACTTGTGGTGGAGAATGTGCGCAAGGATTCGGGCGAGTCAGTCGAAGCGGCTTTTGCTCCGGCGGCCTCCAAATCCAGCGGCGCTGCCGCAGGCGGGAGGGCTTAAATTCCCATGCCTGTTCTTATCAGGATTGCGTTCAGGAATCTAATCGAGCACAAATCGAAGACTCTGATAATCGGAGGGCTTCTCGCGCTCGGCGTTGCGATTCTTATAGTTGGCAACTCATTTATGGATACAGCCGCCCAGGGCGTTAAGGATACCTTTACCGCCAATTATACGGGCGATATTTTTATCTCGGGCAGGGCCAAGGGTACAGTGAGCCTCTTCGGGGTACAGGCCGCTGGCGGCCAGGAAGACACTCCGATTCTGCCCTACCGCGACAAAATCGAGGCCAAGCTTGCATCCATGCGGGATGTGTCCGGCTATACGGGGCAGGTTAGCGGCTTTGGCATTGCCAGCGTTTCCGATTCAGACGAACAGAGCTTTACCCTGCTCTTCGGCATCCAGCCCGACAGCTACAGAAAACTCTTCTCAGAAGCGACAATCAATCAGGGCCATTTTTTAAGCGGCGATGAGGAGGGGCTGATAATTTCGCAGGCCACACTCGACCGCTTCAATAAAAGCTTCAAACGTACTCTTAAAATCGGAGATACGATTACGCTTACAAGCATGGGCAAATCCGGATTCAAAATCAGAACTGTGCCCATTGCCGGCGTTATCAGCTACAAGGTCGACAGCAGTGCCAACGATTACATCTCATATGTAGATGTAAATACACTGAGGCTCATAAACGGCCTCACGGTAGGCGGCGACGAGGATACGGTGATAAGCGACGACCAGAAGGCTCTGCTCTCCGCCTCGGACGAAGATGCCATGTTCGGCTCCGAAACCCTTGTACATGACAATGGCGGCAGCGCCCAGGCTGCAGAGGCAGCCGCGGCGGCCAGCGCAGCGCCCAAGAAGCTCAAGGCCGCGGTAGCCGATCCCGGCGCATGGCAGTTCGAGCTCGTGCGTGTTAAAAATCCGCTCAGAACTCAGCGGGTAGTCTCGGAGCTCAACGCCTGGTTCGCCGCCAACAAGATTGACGCCCAGGCAGGCGACTGGAAAGCCGCCGCAGGCCCCTTTTCACAGAGCATAGATGTAATACGCATTGTCTTCGATATCGCGATTATAATTATAGCTGTCGTAGCAATTATAATTATGATGAATACGCTTGTTATATCTGTAATGGAGCGCACGGGAGAGATCGGCACAATGAGGGCTTTGGGAGCACAGAAGGGTTTTGTGCGGAGTATGTTCTTTATCGAAACTCTGAGCATCGCCCTTGTCTTCGGATGCATAGGCACGCTCCTTGCTTTCGCCACGGTAGGCATCCTCAATGCCTGCAATATCCAGGCCACAAACGATTTCTTCAAGATTCTTTTCGCCGGCAAGACTCTCCATACAGCGGTAAACCCCGTTTCAATTCTGAGCAGCCTTGTTCTGATGGTGCTGACCGCGGTGATCGCCCACCTCTATCCTGTGTCTCTGGCCCTCAAAATAGAGCCTGTAACCGCGATGCAGACGGCTGAATAAGGAGGGCCCACAATGCAGACAGCTAAACTCGCGCTCAGAAACCTTACGCGGCAGAAGAAGCGGACCGTGCTTCTTGGCGGTGCCATTGCCTTTGGCATAATGATTGTAACAGTTATAAACGGCTTTGCCGCTTCTTTTGTGCGCAATGTAAGCGAGAACTTTGCCAATCTCGCAGCAGGCCATGTCTTTGTGAGCGGCGTAGAGAAATCGGCTTCCGGCCGCGAATACAGCATTATCCGCGATGACGCCGCCCTTATGGCGGCCGCACAGGAAGCCCATATTCCCGCAAAGTATATAACAAAACGTTCGACCGCGAACACAACACTGATAAACGACGGCAGCAGTGCAGAGCTCAATGTAGACGGGGTAAACTTCGACGAGGAGACCTTTCTCCCCGACAGGCTTATCTTCAAGAAGGGCTCCATAAAAGGTATGTCCGAGCGGCAGGGCATTATCATCTCCGAACCCATCGCGAAACGGCTTGGCGTCGAGCCCGGCGATCATGTGCTCGCTCAGCTTAAAACCTACACCGGCCAGCAGAACGTCGGTGAGTTTATTATCGCAGGCATTACCTTCGATTCGGGCATTTTCGGCAATTCCTCGGCCTATGCAAACAAGGACTACCTCAACGAGCTGCTCAATCTCAAGCCCGATGAATACCAGACGCTGGGCTTTTACCTTCCGTCGCTCGACGGTATGGATGAGTATGGGAACGCGCTCTACAGCGCCCTTAAGGGCAAGGTGCAGGTCTTCAGCAGAGACAAGACAGCCGATCAGAACTACATCCGCAGAATGATGCAGCAGAGCAAGCAGGAGGCCTGGCTCGGTGTCCGCTACCGGGTTTTTACGCTCAACGACATGCTCTCCTCCGTACAGCAGATTGTAAATATTCTCAATATTGTGAGTCTTGTAATTCTAATTGTCCTCTTTGCCATAATAATGGTAGGCATTACCAACACCTTTAGAATTACAATGTTCGAGCGGATACGGGAAATCGGCACCATGAGGGCAATGGGCATGCAGCGCTCCGAGGTTAAAAACCTCTTCCTCTGCGAGGCCCTGTTTATGGCCCTCGCGGGGACTATCGCCGGTCTGCTGCTCGCGGCTATTGTAATGGGCATACTCTCACTTATAAATTTCGGACTCAATACCCCGATATTCATAATACTTAAAAATGGGCACCTCAGCTTTAAGCTTGAGATATGGCGCAATCTGCTTGATGTGGCAATTGTGGCCCTGCTCACGCTCATTGCGGCATATCTGCCTGCGAGAAGCGCGGCAAAGCTTGATCCGGCGGTCGCGCTCAGAACTGCAAAATAATGCCGGCGCGGCGGCGCTCCCGCCGCGCGGTAAAAGGAGTACCTATGAGACATATATCCGGAGCCATGCAGAAGCTCCTTGCAATCTGCGGGGCCGCCGCGCTTTTCTGTTCCGCAGCCGCGGCCGATCCGGACTTCAAGGCAGTGCTTAAGTCCATCGACGAGATGGGCGATTTCGGCAAGCAGGATTATTCTGCCACCTATTCCATTGTTTCCGAAAAGCCCGGCGAAAATCCCTCTTCGCTCCAGGTCAAGCTCTTCAGGCGCGACGCGCACGACCAGCTGGTTCTGCTTATAGAGAAGCCCGAAAAGCAGAAAGGCCAAGGCTATCTCAAGATCGATGACAATGTCTGGTTCTACGATCCCGAATCGGGCAATTATTCCCATTCGACCATGAAGGAGAATATCTCCAACTCGCAGGCCAAAAATTCCGATATGAAGCGCTATACCTTCTCGGAGGATTATGAGATCAGTTCGGCGGTCCAGGGAAAACTCGGGAGCTTCGCCGCCTGGGTTCTCGACCTCAAGGCCAAAAACGATGAGGTAAGCTATCAGCGCATAAGGCTCACCGTGCGGCAGGACAAGGCAGTCCCCCTCAAGGAAGAGGATTACTCTGTGTCCGGAAAGCTGATGCGCACGGTCTATTACCTGCCTACATACATTGTGGCAGGCGGAAAGACCATCCCCGCGAAGATTAAAATTGTAAACGAAGTAAACAAAGGCGAGCAGAGCGTGCTCAGTATCTCGGGCGTATCGGTCGAAAAACTTCCCGATACGGTGTTCCAGAAATCTTTCCTGGAACGGGCCCAGTAAGGAGAAGCACATGAGCGTCAGAACAAATATTATAGGTATTAGTATAATAACTGCGCTGGTCGCGGTCTGCGCGGCCCCCGCGGCAGCCCAGAGCGCGGCAGCCCAGAGCGCGCCCGCGCAGGCAGGCCAGAGTGCCGCGGAGGAGACGAAGAGCGGGGATCAGGCACAGAGCTCCAGCCAGTCCGACGACGAGCTCTTCGGAGAGGAGACGGTAACGGAGGCCTCGAAGGAGGCAAGCGAGCCCTCGAAGGGCTTTATCAAATATGACCAGACCAAGGTAGGCGGCTCCATTACCGCTACAATGGACTACACCGCTGTATATATGAACAGCGCCTCGGCCATCGATGATCCCAGCTATTATTACCTTTCTCCAGTTGCGACAGGCAAGGTGACTCTCTCGGCAAAGCCCTCCACCGACTTCGGTGTGAACATGGACTTCCGTATGAGCTATCCCTATTACTCGAACTACAGCTATCTGACCGCCACCTACTACCCCGCCCTGCAGAAACTGATAACGACGGGCAGTACGCTGAGTGTGCCCGACTTTCAGGTATGGGCTCTCTATTCAAAATTCAGCGTCGGCGATGCTCTCTTTATGAGCTTTGGCAAGCAGCCTGTCGCCTGGGGCGTCGCCCGGGGATTTTTCCAGCCCGCCGACAATGTCTTTGCGGAATCGGCCGTCGATCTGGATGACTACAGCGCAGAGCGTGAGGGTCCAATCGCCTTCAAGGCCATGTACACAATTCCGCACACTATGACCAATTTTTACCTTATTGCGGGCCTTCCAAGTTCTGCTGCAGACAACCCGAAGCCTGAGGATCTCCGCTTTGCAGCCAAGGCCGAGTTCAACGCCGGCAACACCGAATTCGCATTTGCCGGCTTCTATGGCTATAATGACCACGCGCGTGCCCTCGCTATGGCCACAACGGGCATCGGCTCCTTTAACTTCTTCGCCGAGGCCATAGGCAAATACGGCAGCGAACGCTATTTCTACAGCGCGGATACCGGCGTATGGGCACAGCGCGATGACCAGCTCTATTTTTCGGGCACTGCGGGCGGCTATTACAGCGGGCTTGACGGCGACCTCACAATACTCGCCCAGTACTACTATAATGGCGAAGGACAGGAGGGCGCATCAGCCCAGGATATCTACTCCCATTATATGCTGAAAAATTCCGAGATAGACGGCCTTAACCTGAGGACTCATTACGCAGGACTCTCCATTTCGAGGAGCGAACTCTTTACAAGCGATTTCTCGGTCGGGCTCTATGCCATCGCCGATCTTTCGGATCTCTCGGGCATAGTTGTGCCGAGCGCGACATATGCCTTTACCGATTACTTTAAAATAAAACTCCAGGCTGCCTTCAATTTTGGAGACGCCGGGAGCGAGTATATTCTGATGGGGCCGGATTTCAAGTATCTCTCCAAATCCGGCGCCTCGAGCTTTGCAGGCGAACCCGGAGTGGCGCTGAGCCTCTTTGCGACTCTTGGCTCAGGGAATTTCTAACTGGTATAAACTGTCCCGATGCCGGCTCCGGTCTTCCAGAGCCGGCATCCGCCCCCAGAGCCGCCGGTACCTGGGGCTTTCGCGGCCTTCTGCCGCGGGCTCTGTACTCTGTACCCAGCGGACTGGCTTTCTGGAGCCGTCTTCCGCCTGTGCAGGGCCGCCCCGTATCCTTTCCTCCATTGCCTCCCGGCCCATTATCAACTATACTCAGAAATTGAGCGGCTCCGTCTGATGACGCAGTCCATACTCATACTAAAAGGGATTGGAGCGGGAAAATGAAGGCTCAACTTATTCAGGATGGGATCTACGCCCTTCATGCCGATGTCCACAGCGACGAACTCTTCGAGGGCATCTGGCCAATAAACAGGGGAGTCTCTCTAAATTCATACATCGTAAAGGGCACAAAGACCGCCCTTATCGACCTTGTGCGGGACTGGGAAGGCGCCCCAGACGCCCTTCAGGCCGAGCTTAAAAGCATTGGCATCGGCATAGGCGATATCGATTACCTCGTGCTGAATCATCTCGAGCCGGACCACACCGGCTGGCTCGCCGAGTTTAAAAATGAGAATCCCAAGGTGGAGATACTCGCGACAGCCAAGGGCCTCGAGCTCGTAAAATCATTCTATAAGATTGAGGATGGACTCCGGGCCGTACAGTCGGGCGATACACTCGATCTGGGGGGCGGCAAAGTTCTTCTCTTTGAAGAAACGCCCAATGTTCACTGGCCCGAGACGATGATGACCTTCGAGAAGAGTTCGGGTGTGCTCTTCTCCTGCGATGCCTTCGGCAGCTTCGGCGCGCTCGGCGACAAAATCTTCGACGATGAGTTCAGTGCAGAGGAACACGCGGAGTTCGAGCACGAATGTCTCCGCTACTATTCCAACATCGTGTCGAGTTTCAGCCTTTTTGTAAAACGCGCAGCGCAGAAGCTTGAAGGCCTCGATATAAAGGTGGTGGCCCCAAGCCATGGCATTGTCTGGCGCAGCAATCCAAAGCGCATTATAGACCGCTACCTTACTTACGCATCCTATATGGATGGCCCGGCCGAAAAAGAGGTCTGCGTTATCTGGGGCTCGATGTACGGCAACACCGAGAAGGGACTCGAGACAGTGCTCGCCGAGCTTGAAAAGGAAAAACTCCCCTACACTATCCACCGCGTTCCCAACGATGATGTGTCCTATGTCCTCGCCGACGCCTACAGAAGCAAGGGGCTTGTTATTGCGATGCCCACCTATGAATACAAGATGTTCCCGCCGATGGCCTATGTGCTCAATATCTTCGAGCGCAAGCATGTCTGGAACCGTGTCGCACTCCGCATTGGAAGCTATGGCTGGGTCGGAGGTGCGAAAAAGGAATATGAGGCGGCCGTAGCGCCTCTTAAATGGAAATCCATCGAGTCTGTTGAGTGGGCAGGCAGTCCCGACGAAGGCGTGCTCGATGCCCTCCGCAAGAGAAGCAAAGAGCTTATCAAGGATGTAAAGGCCGACTAAAAGAAGCGGCGCCTCGGGGAAGCCCCGGGCGCCGTTTTTTTATATCTGGCCCTCGGCGCTGCTCTGATCTCCCATCCGGAAACCGGATATGGCATCCTCAAGGCCTGCCACCCGTCCCCGGTTTTTATCGGCCTCTTCGCCCACAACTGCGACAACGCGGCCCAGCGTCTGCGTTGTTCCGCTCACAGTTTTTACCGCCTCGGCGATCTCGTTGGAGGCAGCCACAATGCGGCCCATGGCCTCCTGCATCTCTCTGGACTGCCCGCGCTGATCGCCGGCGAGATTCTCTATAAGCTTTGTCGCCTCGGCGAGGGACTGCGAGCTCCTGAGAATTTCCTCGGCGCCCTCTTTCTGCTGGGCCATGGAATCCGCGATAGTGCGCACAAGCCCGCTCGTCTCGGCGACGCTTCCGCGTATGCGCTCGAAAGAAGCGCCAGCCTCCTTCGAGAGCTGGGCGCTCTTCGCAGCCTTGTCCGTCATGCCCCGGATAAGCTGCTGTATCTCCTTGGCGCTCTTGGCCGAGCTCTCGGCAAGGCTGCGCACTTCGTCGGCGACAACGGCAAAGCCCTGTCCGGCGTCGCCCGCATGGGCGGCTTCGATTGCCGCGTTCATCGCGAGGAGGTTGGTCTGGGCCGATATCTTCGCAATTACGGCGATAATATCGACAGCGGAGCGCGAGGCCTCGTCTACCTCGGCCATCGAGGAGATCGACGCCCTGATAGTCTCGCCGCCCTTCTCCGAATCCTTCTGCAGCTCAGAGGCGAGACCATTGGCCTTTACTGCGAGATCCGTGACCGAGGCTATGCTCGATGCCATCTCGCTTACGGCGCTCGAGCTCTGTTCCATAAAGCCCGACTGCTCGCTGACTTTCTGGCCCACCTGGCCTATTGAGTCTACAAGCCGCGAAATTATGCTGTCGGCCGTACTCACCGAATCCCGCTGGCGCTGGACTGCACTGCTCACTGCACCGACAGAGCTGTCGAGTCCGTCTGAGGCATCACGCGTGCGCTCGGCGGCTCCGGTGAGCTGATCGGCGCCCTCCTTTACCGAGAGGGAGAGCTCACGCACGCGGCCGGTGAGGCTGACCATGCGGTCGAGGAAATTGTTAAAGGCGGCCGTTATTTCGCTGATTTCATCTGAATTGATAACAGGGATGCGGACTGTAAGGTCGCGGGTTCCCTCGGCGACGCCGCGGATAAGGCCAGAGGCCTCCTTTGTGCGCGCCGTGATTTCGCGGCCGATAATCCAGAACATGCCGAGCGCCCAGAGACAAAGCAGAAGCCCGAGGACAAGGCACTCGAGAAGGAACTGACCGACAGGCACAGGGACCGCGCTGCCGAGAGCTCCCCATCCCGCGGCCGTGAGAAGGACCGCCGCGAGACAGACGCCCGCGCTTCCTGCCATAATAAAGCCGAAGGAGAGGGATACGGGCCTCGAACCTATGTGCAGGTCGGTAAAGCCGAGCTCGGTGAGCGGCCTCCGCATTATGGCGTTTACTGTGACAATGCACTGCAGCGCGTTGCCAAAGCCAAAGGCGAGGCTGATAAGGGTATACATAATAATATCGGCCGTTGTATAAGGCAGTCCGGCGGCGGCGTTCGCGATCATGGTGGCGGTGGGCCCGATGACAAAGCCTATAAGGCTTATCGAAACGGCTACGAAGGGAACCCTGCCCGCCGCCCTGCGCGCGCGCACTACCTCATCCTGGGAGAGAAGCCCGCCTGATTCCTTTTTGGCCACCACAGCCGAGAGGGGCCTGAGCACAGCCCCAAGCCAGATGGCTGCCGCGAGAGCGAGGAGGGGCACAACAAAATTGAAAGCACCGAGATTCGCGACCGCCCGGGACAGATTCCGCAGCACAAAGAAACCTATAAAGACCTGCATCGCATAGGCTGACAGATAGCAGACAGCGACCATCGCCACTATGCAGCGCATTCTGAAATTCTTCATAATTTCCTCACAAAAAGGTTCGGCACTGAATTGGAGAGCAGATGCAATATAGAGAAAAGTATATCACATTTTTAAAAACACTGCCCGCTAAAAAGCGGGCATTTTCTGCAGAGTCCCGAGAGGAGAGCTGCGGCACAGTACTGTATAATGCGTGTGGAGGTCTAAAGGCCGCCAGCGCGGCCTTTAGATTCCGGGCGGCGCGCTTTTTCTGCGCGGCCGGGGGCACAGAGGCTCCAGGGAAGGATCCTCTGCGCCCCTTGAGTGCCCCGGTGTGCCCGTCCTAGTTCCGGCGCCTGCCTGAGCGTGCGGCGATTTTATTGGCAAGCAGTATAATAAAATAGAAGATGGCAAGAGTTGCAAAGACTCCGATAAGCCCGCCCGCCGTTACCGCGAGGGCTTTGCCCGCTGTTGTGGCGTTGTCGGCGATATTCTGGATAAGAGCGTTCATACTAGCTGCTCCTTTATTTTACGAAGAGCGGAACAAGGGCGAGAATGAGCCCGCCCGCGATAACCGAGCCGAGCTGGCCCGAGACATTGGCGCCGATGGCCGGCATGAGGATGATATTGCCGCGCTCCTCGTCGTTGGCCATCTTCTGGACAATGCGCGCAGACATCGGGAAGGCCGAGATGCCGCAGGCGCCTATCATCGGGTTGATCTTGCGTCCGGCGGGCAGGAAGAGGTTGACGAACTTCGCGAAGAGAACGCCGCCTGCCGTATCGAAGATAAAGGCGACAAGCCCCATGCCTATGATCATCAGGGTCTGAAGATTGACGAAATTTTTGGCTGTCATAGAGGCGCCGATAGTAATACCGAGAAGGAGAGTTACGAGGTTCGCAAGCTCGTTCTGGGCTGTCTTGGACAGAGTCTCCATAACGCCGCATTCGCGGATAAGGTTGCCGAACATAAGCGAGCCGACAAGGGGCACGGAGATGGGGGCGATAAAGCCGGCGATTACTGTGACCACGATCGGGAAGATTATCTTGAGCCACTTGGGCACGCCCGACTCGTGGTATTCCATATGGATGAGACGTTCCTTTTTAGTTGTGAGAAGTCTGACAACCGGAGGCTGGATAAGCGGCACAAGGGACATGTAGGAATAGGCCGCCACCGAAATCGCGGCGAGGTACTGCGGCGCAAAGAGGCTTGCGACAAAGATACTTGTCGGGCCGTCGGCCGCGCCGATAATGCCGATGCTCGCCGCGGCCTTGAGGTCGAAGTTGAAGGGCGGCAGTGTTGCGATGAGCATAGTCGCGAATATGCCAAACTGGGCCGCAGCGCCAAAGAAGATCATGAGGGGATTTTTAAAGAGGGGGCCGAAGTCTATCATCGCGCCGACGCCCACAAAGATGAGAAGCGGGAAGAGCTCCGACTTGATGCCCGCGTCGTAGAGAATCTGCAGCCATCCCGGCGCTCCGCCGTAGGAAAGAACGGCCGAGAGCGGAAGATTGACGAGGATGGCACCGAAACCTATGGGCAGGAGGAGCACTGGTTCATATTGTTTTTTTATGGCGAGCCAGATGAGTATGCCACCAATTGCATACATGACGAAATTCTGCCAGTTCACGGAGAGGAAGCCTATAAAGACCTGATCCATGTGCGGGAAACCCCTTATTGCTTTTCAGAAGTGACCCAATAATAGCAGGCTTTAGGCTTGAGCTTCAAGGCGAGGCGAGTACGGGAAAATGCGCGCCGTTTAGGGCTCTCTCAGATGGGGCGGCCCGATGGGGCGCGCCGCGGCCGCTGGCCGCCTCGCCACCGGGGGGCGGCTCCGGCGGGCCAGGGTTCAGGCGCTCAGGCGGCCCGGACTCCGGATTTGGAATCCTTTCTATTTCCTATCTATACTGAAAATTCTGAAGCTCTTCCCGGCTCCGGCCACCGCGCTCCAGTCTGCGGCGCCATCAGGTCCATGGCAGCGGAAGGAGAGAAGGCCAAGGCTGTCGCGTTCCGGCAGGACGATAAATGAGGCTTCAGCGGAGGAGAGGAGATAGGCTTCGTGGTGGCTCTCTGTCTCGGCGAGGAAAATCCCGGCGCTGGCGGCCGCCGAAGGAAGGCCTGCAGGGCCATAGGCAGGAATGGCTTTTGCGGCGGAGGGCACAAGGGGATCGGCCCCTGCGCTCCAGGTTCCGGCCGCTGTCTTCGCGGAGAGCTCGGCGGGGGCCGAGAATCCCGCGGCTTCGAGGGCCTCATTGAGCTCCTCAGGGCTGTGATATGAATCCGGACTGAGATTTTCGAGCTCAAGGGAGGCCGCATCGGGGGGAACAGCGCCCTCTGTGCTGAATATTCTGCCCCAGTTGAAATCCTTGCTGGTGATAGCGGCTATCTGGCTGAAGGGAAGGGGCAGGACCTGGTAGATGAGAATGGATACAGTGAGGGCTTTTCTGACTGGCACGCCGTACATGACAACATCGAGGCCTGTATGGTTGCCCGCCGGATAGAGCCAGGCATAGCAGTCCGGATCCGCGCTGAGAAAGATTTTGGCGCCGAGAATGTAGCCCTTTTTATTCTCCCGTCTGATGACATAGGAGCCAGGGCCAATGGCCGAGGGATTTCCAGGCACTTCGTTGATAAACTCAACCAGAAAATCGCTCTCTCTCTTTACTGTCTTGATGAGGACCTTTCCGGCTCTGGCCGAGCTTGCCTCGACGCCTCCGAATTCCCAGACTTTTTCCTTGGCCCCGGTGATAAGGCGGGTCGAATAGTGGCTCCGGAGATCTGAGTTGTCGGGGAAATTCTGCTCGAGAAAGCTATAGACACTGGGCCGGCCGGCTGCGGCCGCCGGGCTCAGGGCAAGGAGAGAGAGGAGACAGAGAGAAAAAAGGGACAAAAGCGGAAATCGTCTTCTTCGGACCATGATAGCTCCACAACAATGCCGGCACTGGAGCGGCAGGAATTTTTACAGGTTTTTACCTTTACGATGATTTTAAACAATTTTACCACGCCGTTTTGGCTTTTTCCAGACAAATATAAGACGGAGCGGCGCCAATAGCACTTTTTGGCGCCTATAACGCAGAGCGGCGCCCGCAGCGCTGTGCGGCACAGGGGCCGGCCAGCGCCATGGCCGCCCCCAACTGCGCGCCATGCAATAGCCCGAGGAGGCGCCTTTGTGCTAGATTGCCGGCATGGACAAGAAACTGCGCGTGGCCGTGGGCCTCTCAGGAGGCGTCGACTCGAGCGTCGCTGCGGCGATGCTCAAGGAGGCGGGCAACTCCGTCGTCGGCATCACCATGAAGATATGGAGCGAATCGCTCGGCATCAAAATCAAAGAAGGTGGAAAACACGCCTGCTTCGGCCCTGGCGAGGAAGAGGATATCGAAGCCTGCAAAAGGCTCTGTGCCCAGCTCGGAATCGAGTACCAGGTGCTCGATCTGACTCAGGAATACGAAGGCCACGTCATCGAATATTTCAGGCGCGAATACCGGGCCGGCAGGACGCCCAATCCCTGCATTGTCTGCAACAGGGAGCTCAAATTCGGTTTTCTCGTCGATGGCGCCCGCAGACTGGGGCTCGATTTTGATTTCTTCGCTACCGGCCACTATGCGCGCATCGAAAAACGCGGAAGTGTCAATTTTTTAAGGCGGGCTGCCTGCGAATCCAAGGATCAGAGCTACTTTCTCTACGGACTCGATTCTGAGCGGCTCTCCAAGGTGATGTTCCCCCTCGGTTCGCTCTCGAAGGATGAAGTGCGCGAAAAGGCCCGTGCCCTCGGCCTCGAGGTCGCGGACAAACCCGACAGCCAGGATTTTATTGCCGGCGGCGACTACTCGCCGCTCTTTGAGGACAGACCGCCCGAGCCGGGCGATTTTGTCGACCTTGAGGGAAGGGTTCTCGGCAGGCACCGCGGCCTCCCCTTCTACACAATCGGCCAGCGCCGCGGCCTCGGCATCTCGGTCGGCCCCGAGCCCCTCTATGTGCTGAGGCTCGAGCCCGAGACCAACCGTGTCGTGCTCGGGCCCAACGCGGGGCTCTTCGCGGAGAAGATTGAACTCTCGGGCTTCAGACTTCAGGATGAGGCCATGGCTCTGTCCGCGCTGAGAGAAGGGGGCCTCGCCGCCTTTGGCAAAATACGGCAGAACCACAGGCCGGCTGCCTGCGTGCTCAGGTTTGAGAATGGAAACAAGGCTGAGCCAAAGGGCGGGCGCGCCGTTGTCGAATTCGGGACACCGCAGCGGGCGGCGGCTCCGGGACAGTCCCTTGTACTCTACAGTGAGGACGGACTCGTGCTCGGCGGCGGCATTATCGAGGGTGTTATAGCCTGAGGCTGCCTGCCGCAGCGCTGGTGTCTGGCCCCTGGGGCCTTGAGCGGAGCTAGTGCTCTCCCCGGCTTCTTTTAATGAGAGCGCCGAGGGCCAGGGCCATAAAGGTTACCGCATAGGGCAGTCCGAGAATCAGATCGGGCGGAATTTTAAGAAAGCCCTGCGCGTAGTTCGCGAAACTGTCAACAAGGGCAAAGGCAAGGCAGGCGGCTGCGACTCCCCAGGGTTTCCGCCCTCCAAGGTATATGGCGACAAGGGCTATCCAGCCCCGGCCCGAACTCATAGTGGGCACATAGGAGCTGAGGGGCAGAGAGAGACAGGCACCCGCGAGCCCCGACGCGGCACCCGAGATCAGTATCGCGCAGAGGCGGTAGTTTTCGGGCCGAAGGCCGAGGGCCGGCAGGGCCTTGAAATTGGACCCCGCTGCCCTGAGCCTGAGCCCGAATGGAGTCATTTTAATTATGAACACCGAAAGCGGAATGGCGAGCCAGCTCAGATAGACAAGGAGATTGTGTCCGAAGAGCAGTTCGCCCAGAACCGGAATTCTCTTTGCGAGGCCGGGGAGGAATTCGGGCGGCGGCGCAAAGCTGAAGGCCAGTATGCCCTTTGTGTGGAAAAACTGGGCGGAGAGCACGACGACGAGGCCCGATGCGGCGAGATTCTCGGCGAGGCCGGTCACAAACTCATTGGCCTTGCCCTTGAGTGTGATAAGGCCGAATATGAGGGCGGCCAGGGTTGAGGCGCAGAGGCCGGCCACGGCACCGACCGCGGCGCTCCCGGCAAGGCTGGCCGCGCCGGCAGAGAAAAAGGCACCTGTCAGAATAAGCCCTTCGAGAGCGATGTTGAGCATGCCGCCGAGCTCGGTAAACAGCCCGCCCAGAGCGGCAAAGATGAGGGGAGCCGCGGCCTCGACTGCGTCGCCGAGAAGGCCGGTAAAATCCAGTGCGCCGTTCATTGAGGCCTCCGGGCAGAGTCAGAGCTGCCGGCTGATTCCTCATCTTTTTTCTGTCTGGCCGCAGGCCCGGACTTCCGCGGCGACAGAGCCGGCAGCCTCAAAAACAGCTCTTCGACTGCCTTCGCCGTCACGAGGAAGAAGACTACAGCCTGGACAATATCGGCGATTTCAGAGGTAACATCGGCGCCGATCATTACGGCGTCGGCGCCGGCCCCGAGATAGGCAAAAAAGAGGGCGGCGGGAATCAGCGCGAGCGGCCTGCTCCCAGCGAGCAGGGCCACCGCTATGCCGCTCCAGCCAAGGCCGCTTGAAAAGCCCTTCATCACCTTGAACTGCGCTCCCATGACCATAAGCGCGCCGGCAAGACCGTAGAAGGCCCCGGAGGCCGCCATCGAGGCGCAGGCATAGCCCCCGGTGTTGATTCCGACATAGCGTGAAAAGATCGGACTCCGGCCCGAGAGTCTGAGCTCAAAACCCAGTCTGGTTCTGTCTATAAAGAAGGCGGCCGCCGCGATAACGGCGATGGCAAGCCAGAAAGCAGCCGAAAGGCGGGAAGGCAGAAGAATCTTCGGGAACCTGAGCCCGGCAGCTATCTCTGCTGTTGTCTGGAAATTGCTTGCCGGATCCTGAAGCGGCCCTGTGACAAGAAAATCGCCGAGACAGACAAGAGCGGAAGAGAGCAGAAACGACGAGATGAGCTCATCGACCGCGAGTCTGTATTTCAGCTCGCCCGAGATAAGGCCAATGAGGCCCCCGGCGAGCATGGCCCCGAGCAGAGCCGCGATGGCCACCGGCAGTCCCCCATTGGGGAAGCTCAGGCAGATAAAGGCCGAGGCTATGGCGCCGAAGTAGACCTGTCCCTCGCCGCCCAGATTGAAACTCCTCGTGCCGAAGGCGACGGCTGCCCCGAGCCCCGCCACGGCGAGGGAGACAGCGGAGCTCAGCATATTGCCCAGACTGAATCTGTTGCTGAAAGGTCCGAGAAAAAAGAGTTTGAGCGCCGTGCCGAAATCGGAGCTGAAGACAAGCAGAAGCAGGGCGGCTGCGAGCACCGTCAGCACAATTATAAGGAGCAGCGCTCCGGCTTTGGCGAGCCTGGCCGAATTTCCGCTCTTCATCTGTCTTTCCTTTCCGATTCCAGGCTGTCTGTTTTGAGCGGCATCTGGATGCCGCTGAGAAAATCATCCCTCAGACCCAGCATATACTCGCCGAGCCTCACTCTGTCGAGCTCCCCGTTATTGCCAAGCGAACAGACAATGCGGCCGCGGCACATGACCGAGACGCGGTCGGAGAGAGAGAGGATTTCATCGAGGTTGGCCGAGATAAGGAGGATGGCAGCGCCGCGCGATCTCGCTTCGAGCATCTTGCCATGCACAAAATCCGCCGAGCCGATATCGAGACCCCAGGTGGGATTCGAGAAAAAGAGAAAAGCGGGCTCGCCGGCAAACTCCCGGGCGATAACCAGCTTCTGCATGTTTCCACCCGAGAGGAAGGCAGCCTCGCTCTCTGGTCCGGCGGCTATGCCGTATTCGGCGATGGCTGCGAGGGCGTCGCGCCGCATCAGGCCGCGGTCCACAATGCCATGGGGGAAATAGCGTGCGCGGTCGAGGGCGGCGAGATTGTACTCGACACTCGATGCGAGCGAAACTCCGCGCTTTGCCCTATCGGCGGGCACATAGGATATGCCCTTGTGTCTGAGAAGCGGCCGCGGCTTTCCATCGATAAGGATCTCGCCCGAGCTCTGCCGTGCAAAGCCCGATACCAGATCCTCGAGGGTGCCGAGGCCGTTTCCGACAACGCCGGTCACGCCGAGTATCTCGCCGGGCCTGACGCTGAGCGAGATGGAATCCATGGGCCGCCAGGGACCGCCAAAACCGCGCCGCCGGCTGTGCACCGAGACGGAGCGCATCTCGAAGACAGGATTCCCGGGCTGCGGGCGGCCCCCGGCGGCCTTCTCGCCGGGCTTTTCCCCTGCGTTCCCGGCTCCAGCCGGCCGGGCCAGCCGCACAGATTCGGCCGGGCCCACCTCGATGCGCGGGATGCTGGTTCCGCCCATCATCAGCCGAGAAAGCTCCTCTTCGGTTATGGAGGCGACCCTGAGCCGTGCCACAGTCCTGCCCCTCCGCATGACGGTGACCGAATCGGCCAGGCTCATCACTTCGCGGACCTTATGAGTTATGACAATTATTGTCTTGCCCTTCGCTCTTAGGCGCCTCAGCGTCGCGAAGAGACCCTCTATCTCCTGCTCGGCGAGGACGGCAGTGGGTTCATCGAGGATGAGAACGTCTGCTTTCCGGTAGAGCAGTTTGAGAATCTCGACCTCCTGCCGCTGCCCGATGGAGAGAGAGGAGGCTGGAGCCGCCGGATCGAGTGAAAAACCGTTTTCGAGCGCGAGGGATTCCACATCCTTCTCAGCTCTGGCCCTGTCGAAGACAAAGCCGAAGCGCCTCGGCTCGGCGCCGAGCACCACGTTCTCCGCGGCGCTGAAATCGCTTACAGTGGTGAAGTGCTGCTGCACCATGCCGAGGCTGAGGAGGGCGCCCGGGCTTGAGCGCGCCGGCCTGCCCCCTTCGACAAGCCGGCCGCCTACGACAATGCGGCCCGCATCGGGCTTTTCGAGCCCGTAAAGAATGCGCATCAGAGTTGTTTTGCCGGCGCCGTTTTCGCCGACGAGGGCGTGTATCTCCCCTTCATTTACAAGGAGAGAAGCGCCGTCGTTGGCGAGAACTCCGCTTGAGGGATACTGCTTGCGTATTCCCTCCATGGAGACTGCTTTCAAGGCGTGGTGACCGTCAGAACCAGTTTCCCGGATTTGATATCGGCGACGACCTTCTGCATCCGGCTCCGCAGGGCCCTGGGAACAGAGGCGAGATAGGCAGGATCATTCTCGAGAAATTCGATATATCCATCTTTCATGCCGACAATGTCAGCCGTTCCAAATTTGAGGGTGCCGGCGATCGCGGCCATGGTTTTTTCGCAGGCGAGCCTGTCCTGATGGAGGACAGTGCAGCCGAGGATGTTTTTCGGGGCGCGGGCAAAATCGTTGCCGTCGAAAACGACCACATAGCGCCCGAGCGATTCCGCCGTCTTGTAGACTCCCTCGTTTGCGCCTCCCGCTATCGGGAGAATGACATCTGCGCCTGCGCCGTACATACTCTTCGCGAGATCGGCGGCCTTGGATGCATCATAGAAATTGCCCAGCACACGCTGATCGACAGTTATCGCTGCATCCACAGCCCTGAGCCCCGCCGCGAAGCCGGGCCCGATAATCTTATCCATGACCGGATAGTGCTGGGCAATAAGAAAGCCCACCTTCTTTTCGCTGTTTGCCCCCGCAAGCACGCTCTTCGTGCTCGTGGTGATGAGTCCGGCAAGATAGCCGGTCACATAGCCCTGTTCGGTCTGGTTATAAAGAACAGTATAGATATTAGGATTTCCCCTGAGATAGCCGTCGAGGCAGATAAACTTCTGGCCGGGGAAATTCGCGCCTACCTTTGCACAGAGATCGGGCATCGAGGGATTCGAGGTGATGACAAAATCGTAGCTGCCCGACGCGACAAGGCTCGTCAGCTTGTCCTCCCACTCGGACTGATTGAAGCCCGCCTCATATACTTTGACCTCGGCATTCTTTGTGGCCGAGGCCGCTTTTTTGACTCCATCGGCGAGGCCCTGATAGATGGCGTTGCCGGCGGTCACGCCGGGGACAAAGACCGCAATTTTTACAGGCTTGGCGGAGGCCGCCACAAGAAGGGCGGCAAGTGCCGCCAGAATAAGCACTGTGCGTTTCATTATCGACCTACCTTCCTTTTCCTTTTGGTCACATGACGCGAATAAAATATCACCAAGACCCGATAAATAAACAGCGTTTTGACTGAGTTTTCCCGGCCGCTCCACTGGCAGCTCAAGCCGGTAATACCTGAGTTCCAGAAGCTCCTAAGTCCAGTAAAGACAAGGCTTTCCGGGCTGTCCTCTCCCCCGGCACCAGATTCCCTCCGCCGCCGCATCCCGGGGAAGATCAAAATTCCTCTCCTTGACGCAGGGAGGAAGCTAACGTAAGCTTTAAAAAACCGGAACAGAATCAGGCAGCATGGGGCAGGCAATGGACAATTCCGCAGAGAACCAGGACGGCAAAAGCTACAGGATCGGGGAGCTCGCCGAGATGTTCGGGCTCACGGTCAGAACAATCCGCTATTATGATGAACTCGGCCTTCTTAGGCCTTCGACGCGGGAAGAAGGCGAGCAGCGCCGTTATCCCGAGCAGAACCTCGTCTACCTCAAGCGGATTCTGCAGCTCAAGTCCTATGGACTCTCCCTCGGCGAGATACGGGAATTCTTCGAACTCGCGGCCAAGGACAGAAGCGGCGAGACCTGCAGGCAGAAGCTTATTGCCATGTATGCCGAGCGCCTCGCCGAGGCCGAAAAGGACAAACTGGCTGCCGAAAAACGCATGGCCGAGCTCGACTGGCATATAAGGCAGCTGCGTTCGGGCGGCGATTTTTTCGAATGTCCAGGGAAGCGCTGCGCGACCTGTGCCTTCGAATCCTCCTGCGATATGCGCGTCGGGCAGAGCGGCGGAAAGGCGCTTAATTGATTATCAGCATTGATATAGGGACGTCGCGCATGAAGTCGGCCGCCTTTACTGCGGCAGGCAGAGTCCTCGCCGAAAAGGCCGACTCAGTTCCGCTGCTCGATTCGGGCGATCCCCTGATACATGAGATAGATCCGCAGGTCTGGATACGGACAGCGCGCGGGCTCATCGCGGGACTGCTCCGCGACGCGGCGCGGAAACTCGCGCGCGGGGACAGCTCTGCCCTCGAGGCCATATCGGTGAGCGGCAACGGCCCTACCCTCCTCGCGCTTGACGCCGCAGGCCGCCCTCTTATCCCGGCCATGAGCTGGCTCGACCGGCGCGCGGGGGCAGAGGCATTGGAGGCCAGTGCGGCCGCGGGCATGGAGATTGACTCAAGCTTTGTGCTGCCAAAGGTACTCTGGATAAAGCGGCACAGGCCTGAAATATACGGACGCACAAAGGCCTTTATCTCCTGCCCGGAATACCTCTATTTTATGCTGACAGGCGAAGCCCTCACCATTGTGCCCGAAGGTTACGAGGCCTATTACAGCGAACCTGCCCTGCTCGAAAAACTCGATATCGATCCGGCCAAATTTCCGCCTCCTGTGCGCCCCGGAGAGCGCTCGGCGCCGCTAAGCCCCGCAGGCTGTGCGGCCTTCGGCCTCGGTGATATCCAGAAGGGCGGAGTGATCAAAGCCGTGGCGGCGGGCCCCGACTATCTCGCGGCCCTGGTCGGCACAGGGACGACGGCGCCGGGACGGGCCTGCGACCGGGCCGGCACCTCCGAAGGCATCAATCTCTGCGCGCTCCATGGCGTGGATGACCGCCGTCTGATCTCGGTCCCCCATATTGTCAGGCCATATTTCAATATTTCGGGCCTGATCTCTACAACTGGAGCTGCCCTTGCCTGGTGGAAGTCGAACGCCGAAAAACTCTCGGGCAGGGCTGTCAGCTATGAACAGCTCTTTGAAACGCTCGCCCATGTGCCCGCGGGCGCGCGCGGCCTTATCTTCCTGCCCTACCTGACAGGAGAGCGCTCGCCCATCTGGGACTCAGGCGCGAGGGGGGCATTTATCGGTCTCGACCTCAACCAGGGTGCTGATGAGATGGGCCGCGCTGTCCTCGAATCGAGCGCTTTCGCGATGCGCGATGTGATCAGCGCGATGGAGGAGGACGGCGCCTCGGTGAACGAACTCCGCATAACGGGAAAGCCCGCGCGGAGCCATATCTGGAATCAGATAAAGGCCGATATTACAGGGAAGCCGATTATCGTGCCCCGATTTGAGGATGCAGAGCTGCCCGGCGACCTCGCCTTTGCCCTCTGCGCACTCGGCCGCGCCGGCAGTCTGGCCGACGCCGCCGAGAGCCTCGCCCTTCCCGCCGGAACCTTCGAGCCCGACCAGACAAAGATTTCGCTCTATGATGAGCTTTTCGCCGCCTACACCGCAGCCTACACAGGCCTCAAACCTGTCTATGCCCGTCTCGGATCGGCCCAATCGCGCTAGCCCATTATCTTGACTTTGCCGCTTCCTCAGTATACTTTTGGTGAGCATCCCCATTGGGGGTGTACCGGATTCGACCTGGGCGGTCCGAATCGCGGGTTGCAGGTGGAGCCGCCGATCTCCTGATTCGGCAAACTTTCATGTGCCAACGATAACGGCACCCTCGCTCTCGCTGCGTAAGCACCGAGACCGACGGATTCCCAGGCTGCCACGCTCTGAGCGGCCTCTGAATCTGTAACCTGACCAGGGCTTGTCCACCGCGGGGACCGGACCGCAGCGGAGACCACTTCCGGTATACGGGAGAGAGCGCGCGCCGTCTCGCCATCCCCTCCCCGACAATTTGAACAGCCGGACAAACCTGTAGACGCTCACGTTTCGCGTTCGGGGACGCGGGTTCAACCCCCGCCACCTCCAGAAAAAGGGCCTGACTTCTAATAGAAGTCAGGCCCTTTTTATTAAGTGGCGGGGGTTGAAGGGAAAGCGCGCCCCGGAGACTCTCGAGGAGAGCCTCCGGGGCCGAGGCGCCAAGGAAGGCGCCGAGCGCGCTTTCCCCGGCCCGGAGCGAGCCGACAGGAAGTCGGCGAGCGCAGGGCAGCCCCCGCCCACACCATGCAATCGTCCAGCGGGGGTTGAAGGGAGGACGCTCCGCCCGACATCTGAGAGATGTCGGGCGGCACGAGCCGCCATGGAGGGCGGCGAGAGCGTCCTCCCCGGCCCGGAGCGAGCCGACAGGAGGCCGCAGCCCGCTACTGCGGACGCATCTATTCTCTCCACTTCCGGCCAACGGAGCTCAAGCGACGTAGGCCGCAGCCCGCTACTGCGGGCGCATCTATTCTCTCCACTTCCGGCCAACGGAGCTCAAGCGACGTAGGCCGCAGCCCGCTACTGCGGGCGCATCTATTCTCTCCACTTCCGGCCAACGGAGCCTAAGCGACGTATGGCGGCGAGCGCAGGGCAGCCCCCGCCCACACCATGCAATGCAGACCTGTCCCTGAAGTAGAAATACAGCTGCCCTGAAATTTTAATTCACTCGCAAATAGCTGCAGACTGCTCTACGATTAAGGAATGGGGATATTCCGGTGAAACTGACGGAGGGAGAACTCGAGCGGCTTGTGGCGCTGAGCCCGGGCAGCACAGCGGCATTCCAGCTGGATGGACAGACTCTGCATATGTCCGCATGTTCACCCTCGATCTCCGCCTGTCTGGGTATGACAGGGCGGATTTCAGCTGAGCATGACAGCATCGATCTGGTAACCGAAGCCGACAGGCCCATTGTATCCGAGGCCGTGACGCGCTGTATGGCCGAAGAGAGCGCCGCCGATATCTCTTTCCGCCTTGAGGCAGGGCGCAGCCCTTCCAGATGGGTCAGGGGCCAGTTCAAATGGATAGGCGACTGGAATAACAGAGCTGTCCTTATGGCCAGCTTTACCGACATTCCCCAAGAACGCGGGGGGCTCGATATGCTCCTCGATCATCTTAGTTCAATTGTCTATATCTGCGATTCGCAGACGCTCGAACTGCTCTACGCCAACGAGACGGCCCTATCGTACTGGGGCCGGAGGGACTACGATGGCTGCGCATGCTATGAATTCATATATCAGAGAGAAAGCCCCTGTCCATGGTGTGTCTTTCCGCGGCTCAAAGGCCAGACACTCCATATAAACAGATGGATTGAAGCTCAGAGCGGACGCAGTTTTGCCATAGATCTGCTGCGCCTTCAGTATCAAGGCAGACCGGCCCTTGCCCTTATGGCCCTTCCAGAAGCGCCCAGCGCTGAGCCGAAGAGCGGCTCTGGAAGTGCAGTACAGAATCTGCTCAGTATTATAAACAATATACCTGTGGGCATCTGCGTCTTCAGGGAAAAGGATGGCGAAATTAGCCGCATTGCGGTCAACTCCGCTGTATGCGCGATTAAGGGCGTCTCCGAATCTGTTCTGCGGGCCGAATCCGGCGAGGCTCTCTTTGCCCGCATACATCCCGATTATAGAGAAACAGTAGAAACAGAGTTCAAAAAACTCTTTGCCGATCACAGAAAAATAGGCATAACCTACCGTACCAGAAATGAGAGAACAGGCCAGTACCGCTATATAAGAATTGAGGGAAAAGCATTTGCAGCAGAAGATGGTACTAATACTGCCTTTATTGCCTATTCCGATATAAGTGCAGAGAAGGAAGCGGAACTGGCCCACAAAAGAGATGAACGCATCTATGAACTTGCCATAAAGCTGGCCAATCTGATGTTGTGGCGCTATGATCCCGCCGAAAAGCGAATAACCATACTCAGCCCGGGCGATATTCAGCAGAAAATCTCGCGTGGCAGCCATCTTCCCAGACAGATCGGAAATGTTCCTCAGTCCCTGCTCCCCTACATAGACCCGAAAGAACAGGCACGATTTATTTCTATGTATGATGAAATTGATGAAGGAAAGCCCCTTATTTACGGTGAATTCCGGCTGATACCGCAGAAGCCAGACAGAATGCTCTATATAAGCATTACCTATACCGTTATACAGGATGATACAGGGAAATCGGGCCTTGTATACGGAATGGCGCAGGACATCAGTGCCAGAAAAAAAGCTGAGGAGAATTATTTTCAGGAACTGCAGTTTTTAAAAGGCAACGATGAATCCAATCTGATCGCAAAAGGCTATCAGGATCTAAACCGGAACCGCATAATCGATTTCATCTCGAAAAGCAATAAATCCCTCAGCATCAGACGCGGGCAGAGCTATGATGATGCCATAGAGCAGATGGCCAAGCTGCCAGTATCGGAAAAGGACAGGGAGGCTCTGGCGGATCTGCTGGACAGAGAGAAGCTTATTTCGCGTTTTGCCGATGGGGAATGCAATTCAAAGCTTGAATACAGACGGGCAAAACCGGGGCAGCCGCCACTATGGGCCGTGACGACAGTGCATTCATTCCTTTCCCCCATATCGGGGAATATTGAATGCTTTATTTATACCTATGACCTTACAAGCCGCCGCCTCGAAAGCAGCATTATTGCCAGACTTACTCAATTCGGGTTCGACTATATAGGGCTTCTGGACCCGGTTTCGCGGACAATATGCTACTATGGCGAACGCTCCCACAGCAGATTCAACGAGGATCCAGAAGTTCTTAACTATGACAATAATTTGGCAGAGAGCGCAAGGGATCACATGCCTCCCGATGAGCGCGAGGCCACGGTAAAAGCTTTCAGCCTTGAAACCATCTGCGATGAGCTCAGAGAACACCAGGTATATGCATTCGCCTATAACAGGATGGAAAGCGATGGCAGCCTTACAAGAAAGCGCATGCAGTTCAGCTATCTCGATTCATCACAGAACGTAATACTGTTCAGCAGAAGCGATATTTCTGAACAGTACAGACACGACAGGGAGCAGCTCAGCCATCTCAGGGAGGCTCTCTATTCGGCCGAAAAGGCCAATGAAGCCAAATCCATATTTCTCTCGAACATCAGCCATGATCTCAGAACACCGCTCAATGGCGTTATAGGATTTACTGATCTTGCTCTTGAAGAAAAAGATGCAGCAAAAAAGCAGGAATATCTTGGCAAAATCAGGATTTCAGGAAAACTTCTTATAGATCTTATAAATGATACACTCGATCTGAGCAAAATAGAGAGCGGAAAAATTGTACTCACACCCGAAACAATCGACATCCATGATCTGATCGGCAATGTGGCAATGCCCATAAAGTCCGCCGCAGATGCAAAGCATATTGCCTTTGCCGTCGACACCTCGAAATGCGGGTTTGGCCTTATCCGTGCCGACAGGGTGAACGCGCAGAAGATACTGCTCAATCTGCTCTCGAACGCCGTCAAGTTTACCCCGAGGGGCGGGCGGGTCGAGCTCGCGGTCGAGGAGCTTGGCGGCACAGAGGGCGGGAAAGAGGAACTTGAAGAGAATCCGCGTTCCAGCCTGCCATACAACTGCCGGATACGGGTCAGCGATACGGGCATAGGCATCTCGAAGGAATTTATGCCCAAAATTTACCAGCCCTTCGCGCAGGAGAGAAGGCCGGGCTCTATGTCGATCCCGGGGACAGGTCTCGGTCTTTCAATTGTCAAACACCTTGTGGATATGATGGGAGGCCGCATAGAGGCTGCAAGCGAACCCGGCCGCGGCACAGTCTTCACTGTCTATCTGTCAGTCCAGAAAGCAGACCCTTCGGATGCCGCTGCACAGGGAGCGGCCGCACCGGCTCTCTCCCGGCTCGAAGGCCTCAAGGTGCTGCTCTGCGAGGACAACGCGCTCAACGCGGAGATTGCGAAGACCTGCCTTGAGGCGCAAAAAATCAATGTTGCAGGCGCCGCCGACGGAAGCGAGGCGGTGCAGGCTTTCGCTGCTTCAGCCGAGAATGAGATAGATGCGATTCTGATGGACCTGCGCATGCCGCGCATGGACGGTTTCGAGGCGACCGCACGCATCCGCGCGATGAACAGGGCTGACGCGCGGCGTGTGCCGATTATCGCGATGTCTGCCGACGCCTACGATGAAGATGTGAAGAAATGCCTTGAATCGGGCATGAATTCGCATATAGCAAAGCCAGTCGACTTTAACCGCCTCTTCGAGGAGCTGAGGAGACTCTGCGGCCAGGGCCGCTGAGCGGGAGCGGAGGGACCCCGGTTCTTCCAGCCCCCGCCGGCTCTCTGTCTGACCGTGCTGGCGCAGGTCATGCGCCAGCACGGTCAGCGGCCAGGCTGCCGGCCGGCCTTTCGCGCCGCACGCCGTCTGCGGCCTTTTACAATAAGGACAATTGCCAGCGCGATCAGGGCAACAACTGCCGCGCAGACGGCGAACAGCAGTATGGCGAACTTCGAGGGATTCGCGGACAGCAGCAGAATATCCCTGCTGTTCTTTTCTGTCCTGAACCGGGCAGGTCTTGCGCTCTGATCTGGAACAGTCCCCATCTCCTCAAGCCCGAGAGCGATGGCATGCCAGGCCTTGAGCTCGCCATTTTTTGTGTAAATTATGTTCTTTGTCAAATCGGTGACTGGCGTTCCATCCGCATTGCGGGGAGTTATGGGGACGAGGCCCATCGTCATCTTGTTTATGCTGCCCAGCATCTGCGCCGTATAGATATCGGACACAACGCGGTAGAGCCTGTCCGGCTCAAGCGGCGTTTTGCTGCCATCGGCGCGGACGAGGCTTACAGCGGCAACGCGGTTGAGAAACAGACGCGAGGGATTATATGTATAGTGAATTCCATTCATGTACAGCCGCGCCGCGCTGTACAGGCCCGAGAGCGAGGCATCCACCTCTGTGGCATTTTTTAGATCCCTTCCGCTCAGCCAGACGCTTATAAGCGGATAGCCAGGCACGCCATCGGGGCCGATTCCAAGCGAAAAGGAATTGAAAACGCTGCGCACATCTATCGGTCCCTTGGCGTAGGTTCCGCGGATAACGCCGTTGGGGACAATGGTGACATCGACGGGCTGTCCGTAGCCCACATCGGCAGAGTTCTCGCGGCCGTCTGAGGGCGGGCACTCAAGCCGTCCTACAACCCCGGCATAGCAGTCGGCCATTACAAAGCCCACCTGGTCGAAGATATCGAGGTCGGACGTATTCTGCGCAACTGTCTGGCCTGCGGTATATCCAAAGCGTTTCAAATAGCTGTTATCGATAATCCGGCTGAACTCGGCGAGTCTGGCCTGAATATCGGGAGAGGCAGGCACAGAGTCATCCAGCGGCACAACACTGTAGTCCACTGTTTTCCAGCGGCCGTTCTTCTGCCGCTCAATGCTCATCTCGCCCAGATGCTCAGAGTACTCGCCGCAGGACACTATGGAGGTAGAGCCATGGACAATCGGCTGCCTGAGCAGTGTATGCGAATGGCCGCTGACAATAACATCGATGCCGGGCACCTTCTCGGCGAGGATCTCGTCTTCTGACTGCGATTTGACCGTTGAGGTGCCGCTGTGCGAAAGACAGACAATGAGATCCGGTTTCTCGGACATCCGGATTTTTTCGACTGTTTTCTTCGCGCTCTCAACTGGATCGAGAAAGGCAAGCTCGCAGGTGGGGGCGCAGGCGAGCGCATCCTTCCCGAAAATGCCGAACACGGCGATCTTCAGCCCTTTTCTATTCAGTACTATATAATCGCGGACTCCATAATCGTCGAAAGCCTTTTTGAGGGTCCACGCTCCAGTGGTCATTTTAGACCAGTCGACGTTGCAGAGCACAAAGTCGGGAAGCCGTTCGCCACGCTTGCGCGCTGCCAGCGCTGATTCCAGCATGGCGCTGTATCCCTTTGAACCATAATCAAATTCGTGGTTTCCGCTTGTCGTCACATCGACGCCGGCGGCACCCAGTGTCCTGAGCTCAACCGCCTCTGTTTCGTAGACTGTCTGGTAGAGCGTGCCCATCGAAAAATCGCCCGCATCAAAGACGAGGGTATCTGGGTCCAGAGCTTTCTGGCGGTCTATAAGCGTCTTCGCGCGAGCAAGTCTGTCCATAAAGGAATGCACATCGTGCATAAAGACAATTGATAGCTTTTGAGGGGTGGCTGTCTCCTGCGCTGACAGGGGAAAAAGAAGAGCAGCAAAGGAGACCAAGGCCAGGAGGTGCAGCACTGATGTTCTAAATTTCATTCGATGATTTTAGCACAGGTTCTGAAATTGGGAAGAGCTAAAATGAATAATCATTCGGTTTCCATCCGCAGGCCCGTTTCCGGGATGGGCAGTCAAGCCGGGGAGCCGAGGGAAAGAGTCCGGACAGAGGGACATCGCACCGGGACCGCCGCCGTACAGCTCATTTTCAGGCCGCTCTGGTAATGCCAGACTGCCCTGAGGTCTTACCAGGCCGCATGGACGCAGAAGGCCCCCCTAAGGCCTTGCTAATCGCAATTATGCCCTTCTGCCGCGCCGGGAGCCGGGCTGGAGCGGCGCTCATCCGCGGATGCTCCGCGGCCGGCGGCCGCCATTCCGGGCTGCCATTCCGGGCTGCCATTCCGGGCTGCCATTCCGGGCCGCCATTCCGGGCCGCCATTCCGGGCCGGAGAGGCCCATGGCCATATAGAAGACGCGCTGACTCTGTCTGGCGCCCGGAAAAGCCGCCCAAGGAACACGGGGAAAGCGCCTCCATCTGGCCGATTCAATTTTTCAATAATTTTTAAGGCATAATGAAAATTTAATTCATAGCCCGGCTGGGCCGGCTCCAATCGGCTAACATGGTTAAATATTGGGGCTTGTGGGCTAAAAAAAGCAGTCTATAATGCTAGAACGAGTCGAGACTGCCGCCCCGCACAGGACAGTGCCGAAGAAGCACAAGGCAGCAGCCGAACCGTCAATTCAAAGGAGAAGGAAAATGAAGAAAGTCCAACGCTTTGTCCTTGTGCTGCTTGCGGCAGCAGTTCTTGCCGCACCATGCGCTTTTGCCGAGGCCCCGGCGGCCGCGGGTTCCAATCTGACCATTGGGCTTCTTCTGGTCGGCCCCTATAACGATCATGGCTGGAGTCAGGCTACATTCGAAGGGCTTCAGTACGCCACACAGAAAGTTCCCGGACTCAAGATGATCTATATCGATTCGGTCAACCCCTCCTCCAGACCGGGCACCACGGCCTCGCAGCTCGGCGAAAGCCTTGTCGCGAAGGGTGCGAAGCTCATCATCTTCAATTCGGACGATATGTGCGATGAGGCAGTCAAGTTTGCCAAAGAGCACAAGGATATCTTTGTCGTGCTCAATTCGGGCGATCAGACATGGAAAGACGGCAAGGAGTATATGGATCTGCCCAACCTCGTCTGCGTCATGGGCCGCATGGAGTATTCAAAGATGATGGCCGGATTCTGCGCCGCAATGACCACCAAGACCGGCAAGATCGGCTTCCTCGGACCTCTCGTCAACGACGAGACAAGGCGCCTTGCGTCGAGCACCTATCTCGGCGCCCGCTACGCATGGGTTCACTATCTCAAGAAGAACCCCAAGGATCTTCAGTTCAAGGTCACCTGGATCGGCTACTGGTTCAATATTCCCGGCGTCACCTCCGATCCTTCGCAGGTCGCCGATGACTTCTTCAATTCCGGCTACGATGTGGTGATTTCGAGCATCGACACGACCGAAGCCGTTGTCGAGGCTCTCAAGTACAACGCGCGCGGGCAGAAGGTCTGGGCTATTCCCTACGATTACAAGAACGCCCTCTCCGAGGGTCCGAATGTCTGCCTCGGTGTGCCCTATTTCAACTGGGGTCCCGCCTATGCGCAGGCCGCGAAGGATGCTATGAAGGGCACCTGGAATGAGCACTGGGAGTGGAACGGCCCGTACTGGAAAGATATTAACAATATCGATAAATCCGCCGTCGGCTTTATCAAGGGCAGCGCTCTGAGCGCCAGCGCCTCCAAATCGCTCGACAAGTTTATCGGCGAGCTCGCCGGCGGCCTCAACCTCTGGAAGGGCCCCCTCAGTCTGCAGGACGGCTCGAGCTATCTGAAGGCCGGGCAGGCCGCCACCGATTATCAGATCTGGTACCTTCCCCAGCTGCTTGAGGGAATGCAGGGCCAGAGCGTTGCGAAATAGCTATTACTAATTGATATGAGGCGGCGCCGTGCGGCGCCGCCTCCTTTTTTTCGCATCGAGCGGGGCAGAGACCGGCCCGAATGGGCCTGAGCCATGCTCCGCGGTCTATCTTCGGGGAGAAAACAAAGTGCTTGTCGAGCTTGATAAAATAGACAAGAGCTTCGGTCCCGTCCACGCGAACGCGCATATATCGCTGAGAATACCTCCTGCTTCTATAATGGGCGTGCTGGGCGAGAACGGTGCTGGCAAATCAACTCTTATGAAAATACTCTCCGGCTATTTCCGGCCGGATTCAGGCGCGGTTATTCTGGATGGAAAGGAAGTCCGGATAGATTCGCCTTCCGATGCCGTGCGCTATGGCATTGGCATGCTGCATCAGGATCCTCTGGATTTTCCGCCGCTCAAGGTAATTGAAGACTTTGCCCTGGGCGCTCCGGGCAGCTTTTTTCTCAATCTGAACTCATTCCTTTCCTCTTTCGAAGAGCTTGAAAAGCGCTTTGGCTTTGAAATTGATCCTGACAGCTATGTCGATATGCTCACTGTCGGAGAGAGGCAGCAGCTCGAAATACTGAGGCTGCTCTCCCTCGGCGCGAAGGTTCTGATACTCGACGAGCCCACCACAGGCATAAGCCTTCCGCAGAAAGAAAAGCTTTTTGCGACGCTCAGGCGCCTCAAGGCGGATGGCATGAGCATTCTCCTTGTATCGCATAAGCTTGAAGATGTCGAAGCGCTCTGCGACGGCGCTGTTGTTCTGAGGGCAGGGGCTCTTGTCGGTTCCGCAAAGCCGCCCTTTGACACAGATAAAATAATAACTATGATGTTTGGCAAAGAACCTGAGCTCGAACCCCGAAAGAGTTTTGTGGAAAGCGGAAATCCCTCCGCGCCGGCCCTCGAGACCGAGAACATCGGCATCGATGCAGCCAGACTCAGAATGCGCGGTCTCAATATCAGGGTCAGGAAAGGCGAAGTCATCGGCTTTGCCGGCATGGAAGGCTCAGGCCAGTCCCTCCTTCTCAGGGCCTGCGCCGGCCTGCTTCCGCCTGTGGCCGGGCAGGTAAAAATCAATGGCGAGAACATGCGCGGCAGATCCTACCTTGAATACAAGAGCCGCGGTCTTGCCTTCCTTCCTGCATCGCGCGTTGAGGAAGGCCTCGTCCCCGGGCTCTCGCTCAAGGAGCATTTTGTGCTCTCGGAGGGCCGTGGCAGTTTTATAATAGACAGGAAGAAAGCGCTCGACATGGCGAACGAGCGCATATCGCTCTACAATATCAAGGGAACACCCGAAACAAAAATCGAATCGCTCTCGGGCGGCAATCAGCAGAGAGCCCTTCTCGCCTTGATGCGCGAGGATCTCAAGCTGATCCTTGTTGAGCAGCCTACGCGGGGTCTCGATATTGAATCAACTATGTATATCTGGAGCAAGCTGAGAGAACGCTGCGCTTCGGGCGCGGCTATTGTCTTTATCTCGACCGATCTCGACGAAGTGCTCCAGTATTCAGACAGAGTATTTGTATTCTATTCCGGCAGGATGAGTCCGCCGCTCGATGCGGATTCGCTCAGCGCCGAAAAGCTCGGCGAGCTTATAGGCGGCAAGGGCTGGGAAAAGTTCGCTGAGAGGGAGGCCGAACATGCGTGACAGCAGAGGCACAAGACTGCTCATACGGCTCGGAGCCGTTGTACTCGCCCTCCTCCTTACAATGGCCGTCCTCATCGCGGTAAAGGCCCCTCCTTTTGAGGCCTTCGGCAATATCATCGCGGGTGCATTCGGTTCGCTCGAGAATTTTTCGAATGTGCTCGTCTGCTGGGTTCCTCTTCTCCTTGTCAGCATGGGCCTTATTATCACCTTTACGACGGGGCTCTGGAATATAGGCATTGAGGGCCAGATTATTCTTGGCGGCGTCTTCGCCACCTGGGCACTCAAGCTTATCGGGGAATCGCAGCTGCCGCCCGTTCTGATTCTGATTATCGCAATGCTCGCTGGCGCTCTCGGCGGAGCGCTCTGGGCAATGCTCGCCGGCCTGCTTAAGACCTTTGGAGGCGTAAACGAGATATTCGGCGGCCTCGGTCTCAACTTTGTCGCGACCGCGCTCAACCTCTGGCTTATCTTCGGCCCCTGGAAAAGGCCGGGCATCGCCTCGATGTCGGGCACCGCTCCATTCGATGAAAAGCTGTGGCTTCATACTTTCGCATCGCTCCCGCGGCTCGCGCCCGCTTCTCTGATAATGGGAATCCTCTCAATACTGATTGTCTATATTCTGGTGAACAGATCCAACTTCGGACTCAGAATAAAGGCTGTCGGCAGAAATGAGCGCGCGGCCTATATTATCGGTCTCCCCACTTCGAGATATATGATGGCTTCTTTCCTGCTCTGCGGCATCTTTGCCGGGCTCGCCGGGGCTGTTCAGGTCACCGCTGTCTATCACCGCCTTATTCCCTCGATCTCCTCGGGCTATGGCTATCTCGGCTTTATGGTCGCGATGCTCGTCAACTATCAGACCCTCTGGGTCGCGCCCATTTCCCTCTTCTTCGCCGCCCTCAATGTGGGCTCAATTCAGCTTCCTATAATGATGCAGCTGGATTCATCGCTCTCGGGCGTGATACAGGGAACACTCGTGCTCTTTGTGCTGCTCGCCAAGGGTGTCGAGGAAAAGCTTGTAAAACGGGGGAGGGCATCGAAATGAACGATTCCATTCTGCTTATAAATCTCGCAGGTGTTGTAGCCTCCGCCGCGCCCCTTATCTTCGCGGTGATAGGCGAGACAATCTCCGAGCGCGCAGGCGTGCTCAATCTCGCGATGAACGGCATGATTCTGCTCTCGGCCATGGGCGGCTTCGCAGCCGCGCTCGCCACACAGAGCACGGTGGCCGGTTTTATCGCCGGCGCGGCTATTGGAGCGGCAGTCGCGGCCATCGTCGCCGGCGCGAGCCTCGGCCTCAAACAGTCGCAGGTGGCCGTGGGCTATGTTCTCACGCTGCTCTGCAGAGACCTCTCATATTTTCTCGGCAATCCGATCATGGGCGAGATAGGCCCCAAGGTCAGCCTTATGCCTGTTCCGCTGCTCAAGGATATACCGGTACTCGGCCTGCTCTTCTTCAGGCAGGACCTGATGACCTATCTGTCCTATCTCACGATTCTGCTGAGTTCGCTCTTTATCTTCAGGACAAAGCCCGGCCTTACCCTGAGGGGACTCGGTGAAAAGCCGGCCGCCGCCTATGCGCGCGGTTCGAAGATCAGGAAGCTGAGCTTCCTCTACGCCGCTGCGGGCGGGGCGGTGGCCGGCCTCGCGGGGCCGCTCTACTCGCTCTCGCTCAAGGCCGGCTGGAAGGGGACAATTTCGGGCCTCGACGGCATAGGCTGGATAGCGCTTTCAATAACGATATTCGGCGGCTGGAAGCCCGCACGGGCTGCCGCCGGCTGCTATTTCTTCGCCCTTCTGCAGTGGCTGGGACTCGCACTCCAGCCGAGTCTGCCCTCGATACCGGCCCAGGTTCTGCAGGTCGCCCCCTTCCCGATCATGATTCTGACCCTGCTCTTTGTGAACATCGGAAACGCCGACTGGGTCGAAAAGGGCCTTGCTCGCCTCCCCGAGGGAGCGCGCAGGGATATTGTCAGAGTAATGAGAGCGCTGAACGCGAAGCCGCCAGCCGCCCTCGGGAGCTCCTTCGACAAGGAATAGAGTCCCCGATCCAGACAGGATTAGCCCGCCCTCCCCTCCCGGCCGCAGAGCCCGGAGAGAGCGGGCTTTTTTTGCCTCTCCGCTCGGCGGAGAATAGCCCTTCATGGGAGCCCGCTTTCTGCCGATAGAAAAAAGAGCGGAGACTGAAAAAGAGCGGAAGCGCCCGCCATCAGCATCCGTCTGAAGCTCTGGAGGAATTTAAGGATGTCTTCTGAGAATAAGAAACTGGTGTGGATCGCCGTCGCGGTGGTGGGTTTTATCCTCCTTATCGTGGTGGGTCTTGTCTTTGTCTTCGCGCCCAACTCGAAAAAAGGAGGCGCCTCAGCGCCTGCCGCAATCGGAAATACCTCGGCTCCGAAGGCTGAACAGCCGGGCGAATACCTCGCGGTACCCTCGCCTGCTTCAGGCGATTCAGGCGCCGCGCAGGGCGCCATGGACGCACAGGATCAGAATGGCATCGCTGCCACGGCGGCGGCGGCCGGGGGACAGGTCTCCGATGGCTCAGACGGATCCGTGCCGGATGCTCCCGGTGCGGGGAACCAGGCCGCTTCAGGCCAGAGCGGAATAAATACAAATAACGGTGACATTATAGTTATATATGGTGATAAACCACAGCTTTCTACCTCAAATGCGAAGGATGCGGGCGCAGGGAGTCAGAGTACAGCCGGACAGAGCGTCTCTACCCCGACAGCGGGGGGCACGGCATCAGCAGGCGCAAAGCAGAGCGGAACAGCGCAGAAACCCCAGAGCACTGCCTCGTCCAGCAAGCCCCCTGTCACCGCCTCAAAACCCAAGCCCGCGGGCAGTACAGTATCGAAAAAACAGAGCACTCAGACCAAGGTCCAGGCTTCTTTCTGGATACAGGCGGCGAGCTTCTCGAACCGGGCCAAGGCAGAGGACCTGAAAGACAGGCTTGCAGGCAGCGGCATAAGCGCACTTATCGCAAGCAGGGATATAAGCGGCAAGGTCTGGTACAGGGTGCGCATCGGTCCCTATTCCACAAAGAAAGAGGCTGAAGGCTGGCTGAGCAGAATCAGGAAAATGCCTGACTGTTCGCAGGCCAGCATCTGGCAGTAAACAGCAGAGAATTCGGCGAAAAGGCGCTCCATGCGGAGCGCCTTTTTTATTGCTATTGAGAGAATCAGGGCCGGCGCAGGTCTGGCAGGAGCCCGGGCATTTTCATAATCAAGCGCGGACGGCATCTTAAGCTGTCTTCAGATCCTGCTCTCTATTCTCAATCCGCAAAACTTTAACTTGCTTCAGAAAGGGGTCGGGTGTATACTTTCAAACCCGCCTCTTTGGCCTTCGAAAGGAGAAGTGAATGATTGACAAGGATCTGATAGACGCGGCGCGCGGTGCGCTGCCCTGCGATCTCAATATTACGAATTGTTCACTTGTCGATCTGCTCCGCGGAGAAATCCGCAGAAATGTGACCATTTCGATACGCGAAGGAAGAATAGTCGGAGTCGATGACGGGCTCAAAGCCGAAAAGACACTGGACCTCAAGGGGCTCTACATCGCGCCCGGCCTTGTCGATTCGCATGTGCATATCGAATCCTCATTTCTCACTCCCCCTGAATACTCGCGCGTTGTTGTGCCACGGGGCACAACGACAATAATCGCAGATCCCCATGAAATAGCGAATGTTCTTGGCTACGACGGCCTCCGCTTTATGCTCGCGTCGAGCGAGGGCCTTCCGCTCAATGTGTTCTTTATGATTCCCTCCTGTGTTCCCGCTACCGATTTCGATACGGCCGGGGCTGCTCTCTATGCCTCGGATATGTATCCATTTCTGCGCGAACCCCGCGTACTCGGGCTCGGCGAAGTTATGAATTACCCCGGTATTTTGATGAAGGACCAGAAGCTGCTCGACAAGATCGCTCTCTTCCGCGGTGCGGGGAGGCCGATAGACGGCCATGCGCCCGGGCTGAGAGGAAAGGATCTGTCCGCCTACATCGCCTCAGGCATTGGAAGCGACCATGAATGCACAACGCCCGAGGAAGCAGAGGAAAAACTCGCAAAGGGAATGTATATAATGCTGAGGGAAGGCTCGACCGCCAAGGACCTCAGAAATCTGCTTCCAATTGTAAATTCAAAAACAGCGCCGCGCATAATGATCTGCTCCGACGACCGCCACCCGAACGATCTGATGGATGAGGGGCATATGGATCACGCGCTGAGGCTGCTTCTCAAGGGCGGCGTCGATCCGATCGACGCGTTCCGCATAGCCTGCATGAATCCGGGCCGCTGGTTCGGCATCAGTGATTCGGGAGTTATCGCTCCCGGCTACAGGGCAGATCTTGTCGCATTCGAGTCATTCGAAAAATTCGAAGCGAGGATGGTGTTTAAAGATGGCGGGCTCGTCGCAGAAAACGGCAAGCTCCTTGTCGATCTGCCTTCGGCCAGACCGCCCATCCGGGATTCAGTCAACGTCAAGTGGCTCACTGAAGACGACTTCCGCATTCCGGCCGAGCCCGGCAAAAAAGTCAGAGTCATCGAAGCCCACCCCGAATCGATTATCACCGGGGAAAGGATTGTCGAACCCAAGGTAGAAAACGGACTCTGTGTCTCCGATATATCGAGAGATATTCTTAAAGTTTTCGTGGTTGAAAGACACCAGGGTTCCGGCAATATCGGCAAGGGTTTTATAAGCGGTTTCGGGCTGAAGCGCGGTGCTTTTGGCGGTACTATCAGCCATGATTCACACAATATGATAATAGCAGGCGTCGACGACAAATCGATATTCAGAGCCGCCAAACATCTCAATAAAATGAAGGGCGGCCTTGTCTACGCTGTCGGTGATGAGATCATCCTCGACCTGCCCCTCCCCGTCGCCGGTCTCATGAGCGACAGAGATGCGCTCTTCGTAGTCGAACAGCTGAGGAAGTTCGAGCAGCTTTTTACCAGGGAAGGCCTGATCAATCCTTCGCCGCTGATGACGCTCTCGTTTATGGCCCTGCCGGTTATTCCAAAGCTCAGGATAACAGATAAGGGCCTCGTGGATGTGGAGGAATTCAGGCCGGTCAGTCTCTTCGTATAGGACGAAGCCGAACAGAGATTCTCCGGCTCTTTTCCCGGCCTCCGTGCGAGCTTTTGGACGCGGAGGCCGGCTTTTGCATCGGGTCTGTATTAGAATTCAGTTGAGAGGATTGGATAATGAACAGAGAACTGCGCTTCGCGGTCAACGACCGGGAGATCCGGACAGATAAGCCTGAAGGCATGGCCGTCCTCGATTTTATCCGGGAAGAACTCGGGCTCAAGGGCACAAAGGAAGGCTGCCGCGAAGGCGACTGCGGCGCCTGCGCTGTCCTTTTGGGAGAAAGGCTTCCGGAGGGCGGAGTCCGCTATTTCGCAACTCCCTCCTGCCTCCTTTCGCTTGGAAAGGTGGAGGGCAGGCATATTGTCACCATAGAGGGCCTCGCTGCGGGGGCAAAGGCAAAGGGCCTCGAAGGCGGTCTCAGCCCCGTGATGAAGATTCTGCTTGAGGAAAACGGCAGCCAGTGCGGCTTCTGTTCTCCCGGTGTCGTAATAGCTCTTACTTCTTTTCTGCTTGGCGGACCGCCCTACGATGAGGCTGGGGCCATTGTCGCAGTCGAGGGCAATCTCTGCAGATGCACAGGCTATGCAGCGATACGGCGGGCAGCGGCAAAACTGGCGCGCGAGTTCGGCGGCCTGCCCGCCGATTTCAACGAGAGGCTTGCGCTGCTGATCGAAAAGGGAGCAGTGCCCGAATCCCTCGGCGCCTACAGCAGCGGAACATTCTGCCCGCAGGCGGTCTGCGGCACAGGGTCGGCAGAGGCTGCCGGATCCGCCGTTGTTATTGGCGGCGGCACAGACTACTACGTGCGCAACCCCGAGCCCGATCCCGGCCTCTCCTTTCTCTTTCTGAACAATGATCCTGAATACTGCGGCGTCAAGGCGGGTCCGGAAGGACTTGAGGTCGGGGCGGCGACAAGGCTCCATGACTTCTTCGCCGATGGCAGGCTGAGATCCTTTATTCCCGGGATTGAGCGTTTTGAAGCCGATATCGCGAGTTCTCTCGTCCGCAGCGAGGCCACCATCGGCGGCAATGCCGTCAACGGTTCGCCGATTGCCGATATGATGGTAATGCTGATTGCCCTTGGAGCCCAAGTCAAAATCAGAGATCTTAAGAGCGGCCGCGAACGAAGTATGACGCTCGACAGACTCTATCTCGGCTACAAAAAACTCGATCTCGCACCCGGTGAAGTGCTCGCCTCCTTTATTATTCCCAAGGCCGAGGGAGCCGGCGAAGGCCGGCGCTTCAATTTCGAGAAGGTAGCCAAGCGCCAGTATCTCGATATAGCGAGCGCGAATACCGCCGCCTGTTTCGAAGTGGAGGGCCCGGCGGCAAAACCCAGAATAGTCTCGGCGAGACTGTCGGCAGGAGGCGTTGCCCCGGTGCCGCTCTATCTCAAGGCCGCCTCGGAGTATCTCCGCGGCAAAGAGGCAAGCGCGGAGACGGCAAAGGAAGCGGCGAGACTCGCTGTTGCTGCCTCTTCTCCGATCGATGATGTGCGGGGAAGCGCGGACTACCGCCGCCGCCTTCTCAGCCGCCTGATTCTCGCTCATTTTGTGCGGCTCTTTCCTGAAACCGGAATCGCGGAGGTTCTCTTCCCATGAAAACGATACCCGAAGCTGCCCTCAATATTAAGGGCGAAACTCAGTATATAGACGATCTTCCTGAACCAGCGGGGCTGCTGCATGCGGCAGTCTGCCCGACTCCGACAGCACACGGCATACTGCACGGCCTTGACTCAGGGCCGGCCCTCGCCCTCGATCCCTCTGTCCGGGTCTATACCTCGGCCGATATTCCGGGGAAGAACCAGATAGGAGGAGTTGTTGCAGACGAGCCCCTCTTTGTCGATATTCATGACGGCGAGGGGCTGTATAGAGGCCAGAGCTGCGCCCTTGTGCTCGCATCCTCAAGGCCTCTTGCGCGCAGGGCCGCTTCACTTATCAGGCTCGACTGGGAAAAGCTCAAGCCGGTGGTCGATGAGCGCGAGGCCGCCCGAAATGGCAGTTTTGTGCAGAGCTCGCGCACGCAGAGATCGGGCGATCCCGAGGCAGCCTTTAAGAAATGCACAACTGTGGTCTCGGGCCGTGTCGATTCCGAAGGGCAGGAGCATGTCTATCTTGAGACACAGGGCGCCCTCGCAACGCCGCGCGAAGGCGGCGGAATGCTTGTTGTCTCGGGCACCCAGTCGCCAACAGGCGTGCAGGGCGCTGTCGCGGGAGTGCTCGGGCTTCCGCTCAATTTGGTCGAGGTTGAGGCGCGGCGGCTTGGCGGCGCCTTTGGCGGCAAGGAGAGCCAGGGGGCCAACTGGGCCTCGCTCGCGGCTCTCGGCGCCGCTCTGAGCGGCCGCCCCGTAAAAATCTACCTGAGGCGGCGCGACGATATGCAGCGCACAGGGAAGCGCCATCCTTATTCCTCGGATTATAAAATCGGCCTCGATTCCACAGGCAGGATCCTCGCCTACGAAGTGGACTTCTATCAGAATTCGGGCGCCTGCTGCGACCTTTCGCCTGCCATACTTTCGCGCAGCCTCTATCATGCAACCAACTGTTACCATATTCCCAATGTGCGCATAACAGGGAATATGTGCAGGACAAACCTTGTGCCCTTTACCGCCTTCCGCGGTTTCGGGGCACCCCAGGCTGTCTTTGTTATAGAGAGCGCCATAGATGCGGCAGCCCGCAGGGCAGGCATCGATCCCGACAGGGTCAGGCGCATGAATCTCTTTGGACCGGGCGATTCCACCCATTATGGCCAGCCCCTCGAAAACTGCAGGGCCGGCGCTGTTGTCGACCGCCTTTTTGATAAATGCAGCTGGGACAGACTGCGCGCCGAGACTGACAGTTTTAACTCCAGCCACCGCCTCGAAAAAGAAGGCATTGCCTTTATTCCTATCTGTTTCGGAATTTCCTTTACAAACTTCTTTATGAATCAGGGCGGCTCCCTTGTCCATGTATACAAGGACGGCTCCGTACTCGTGAGCACAGGCGCCATCGAGATGGGCCAGCAGGTATCGCGCAAAATTGCCCAGGTCGCGGCGCATGCGCTCGGCGTAAAATTGGAACGGGTACGCGTCGAACGCACGAGCACGCTTACGGTCGCGAACACCTTCCCGACTGCCGCGAGCACAGGCTCAGATATAAACGGCATGGCGGCGGCTATCGCCTGCGAACAGATAGAAAAAAGGCTGGTCGCGAAGGCCGCCAGCTGCCTCAATGCGCCCGAGAGCGAAATTAAAATAGTAGATAGTATTATCTACCGCTCGGGAAGGCCCTCGGAGCTGACCTGGGAAACTCTTGTAAACCGCTGCCATTTTGACCGCATTGATCTTTCGGCACATGGCTTCTATTCAACACCCGGCCTCACATTCGATGAGGAAACACAGAAGGGCAGCCCCTTTGCCTACCACGTCTATGGAGCGGCGGCTCTCCGCGTTAAGCTCGATGTGCTGCGTGGCACCTACCAGGTGGACAAAGTCTGGGCGGTTCATGATGTCGGGGCCAGCATAGACGAGGCTGTAGACCGCGGACAGATAGAGGGCGGTCTTGTTCAGGGCCTTGGATGGTCCCTTGTCGAGGATCTCCGTTTTGATGCCGAGGGAAATCTTCTCGCCGACAGTCTTTCTACCTATAAGGTTCCTGATATCCACTTTGCCCCGGCAGCGATGGATATTGAGTTTCTGAAAGACGCGCCCAACGCGAAAGCGATAATGGGATCGAAGGCCATTGGAGAGCCGCCCTTCCTCTATGGAATCGCGGGCTATTTTGCCCTGCTCGACGCGCTTCACGCCGCAAGGCCCGAAGGGACTCTGCCCTATTCCATTCCAATGACACCCGAAAAAGCGCTCGATTTTATCGAGGGGGCAAACAGATGATAATAAAAAACGCGCTTCTCGCACTTCCCGGGGAAGATGGCTTCCGCCGGCTCGATCTCAGGGTTGAGAATGAGCGCATCGCCGAAATCGCGCCCAATATTGACCGCGCAGACGGAAAAACGCTCGACGCCTCGGGGCTCCTTGTCTTTCCAGGAGCTATTGATCCCCATGTCCACTTTGATGAGCCCGGATTTACGCAGCGCGAGGATTTTGAACACGGCACAAGCGAGGCTGCGAAAGGCGGTGTGACCACTGTAATCGATATGCCCTGCACATCGCTGCCTCCTATAACGACGAAGGCCGCTCTCGACAACAAACTGGGCATTATAAAGAACAAGGCGCTTGTCGATTACGCTCTCTATGGAGGCGTTTCGGGAAAGACCGCCGAATCCAGCATAGATCATGACATGGAGGAGCTCGCGCCCTCTGTTGTCGGGTTCAAGTGCTATTTTATCTCCGGGATGGAGAGCTTTACGAGCGTAAGCCACGATCAGTTCAAGCGCGCGGTCGAAAAGGCCTCTATTGTCGGACGGCCCCTGCTGCTGCATGCCGAGGACAGAGATTATATAGAAGCGGCCAGCGCACGTCTCGCCGCGGCGCGGGGGACAAAAGCGCCTACCTGGTACGATTATGTGGAATCGAGGCCTGAGGCGGCTGAGCTTGTCGCAGTGGCCTCGGCTCTCGCGCTTGCCCGCGGCCATGAGAGCAGCCTTCACATTGTACATGTGGGAGTGGCCGCAGCCGCCGAGATGATAGCGGCCGCGGGCGCGACCTGCGAGACCTGCACTCACTATCTCGCCTTTTCCGCCGAGGATTTTGAGACAAAGGGCGCTGCCCTTAAAACCGCGCCTGTTGTCAAACACAGGGGCCAGAGAGAGGCGCTTATGTCCCTCCTCGCCCAGGGCAAGATCAGCTTTGTAACAAGCGATCACGCTCCCTGTCCGCCCGAAGAAAAAAACACAGGCAATCCGCTTACCGCCTATGGCGGCATTCCCGGCACGGGGACGCTTTTCCCCTGGCTGCTCTCCGAAGGCTTTTTTGCGGGCAGGCTCAGTCTGCCCCGGTTCCTCGAGGCATGCTCGGGCGGAGCGGCACGGCGCTATGGTCTTTCGAGGCGCAAGGGCGCGATCGCAGTAGGCATGGACGCCGACCTTGTGCTTGTCGATCCGAATGCTGTCACAACTATTACTGGTTCAAAACTCTTTTCCAAGGGCAGGATAACTCCCTTCGACGGCATGAAGCTCAAGGGAAGGATCCTCGGGACCTATGTCCGCGGAAAGGAAATCTACTCGGCGCGCGGCGAGGCGCGCATTGTGGCCGAAGCCGGCTGCGGCAAATATCTTACCTGGGGGTATGTGTGAGCAAAGTCATGGAGGCAACTCCGCTCAGCGCACTGCTTGAACGGATAGCCGGGGAATACCGCGCGAAGGACTCGATTTACGAGATTCCATCCAGGGTCTTCGTAAAGAATTTCGCGCTCGAGGCGGCAAGTACAGGCCTTGATGTTATGGGAAAACGCGTAAGCCTGCCTGTCGGCCCCGCGGCCGGTCCCCATACGCAGATAGCGCCCAATATCGTCGCAGCCTATCTTGCTGGAGCCCGCGTTTTCGAGCTCAAGACAGTACAGGAAAATGACAGACTCGATATTGCAAAGCCCTGCATCGACGCGCTCAACGAAGGACACAATACTGAATGGTCCACAGAGCTCAGCCTTGAAGACGCGCGTGGCGAATATATCCGGGGATGGATAGCGGTCAATCTGCTCGCCGCTGTTTTCTCGCGGAAGCCTGCTGATTTTTTCTTCAACATGTCTGTTGGATACAGTCTTGCGGGAATTAAGGGAGAGAAAGTAGATTCATATATTGAAGGGATGAGAGAACCCTCAAAGACCGGCGTATGGAAACAGTCTATCCGGGAGCTCGCGGCCTTTATCGACAGCGGCAGATTTACCGACGCCTTTGGCGGCGAGGCCGCCGCCCGCGCGCGGGCTCTGCTTGCTGATTTCCCCGACAGCCCTGTGCATTCCGTGACTCTCTCGACTATGCATGGCTGCCCGCCCGATGAAATTGAGCGCATCGGCCGCTACCTGATCGAGGAAAAAGGCTTTAATACCTATATCAAATTGAATCCGACACTGCTCGGATATGACAGAGTTCGGAACATTCTGGATACAGCCGGCTGGAATAATATAGAGATAAGCCGCGACAATTTCGAGAAGGACCTTCAATTCAAGGACGCTCTCGCTCTGATAAGGCGGCTCTCCGCTCTTGCCTCAGACAAGGGGCTTAAATTCGGCATAAAGCTGTCCAATACCCTAGCGAACAGAAATACAGGCAGCTTCCTTCCCGGCGGCGAGCGCTATATGTCCGGCCGTGCGCTCTATCCTATCACTGTTCGCCTCGCCGCGGAGCTCGCCGCGAATCTGCCCGATTTTAAGGGCCGTTTCTCCTACTGCGGAGGCGTATCGGTCTTCAATGTCGCGGAGCTTGTCTCCGCCGGCCTCGGACCTCTCACAGTTGCAACCGATGTGCTCAAGCCGGGCGGCTATCTCCGCTTCGGGCAGATGGCCGAAGCGGCGGTACGGGCTCTCCCCGGTTCTCCCGATAGACCCAATGCCGACCTTCTCTGCCGTCTCGCCGATGAGGCGCCGCTGCGCCCCGAATTCCAGCATGCCTTCAAGCAGGGAACGGTCTCCATACCGAAAGCTCTTCCGCTTTTTGACTGCTTTGCCGCGCCCTGCATGGAGGCCTGTCCTGTATCGCAGAAGGCGCCGCGCTATATCCATGAGGGCGGAGCAGGTGACGCCGGAGCCGCGCTCTGTACTGTGCTCGCGGACAATCCCCTTCCCCATATTACCGCGGTACTCTGCGACCATGTCTGCCAGAAGGTCTGCTCGCGGCTCGATTACGAAGGCCCCATACTTATACGCGAATCGAAGCTCGCCGCCGTCCGGCTTGCGGAGCACGGAACAGGGCAGTCCAGTCCCTGCGAGGCCCAGTCCGCCGCGGAGGCTGCCGATGCCCAGCCGCAGATGGAGCTGAACAAGAAGCCCCTCGCCGGTGCAGACAGGATCAGAGCCGCGGTTGTCGGGGCTGGCCCCGCAGGTCTTTCCTGCGCGGCTGTTCTGGCCGCCGCAGGCGCCAGAGTGACAGTCTTCGACAGAGACTCTGCGATCGGCGGCGTACCTGCCAATACAATTCCGCTCTTTAGAATCTCACGCGCTGATATCGAGGCAGACCTCAGACGCATCAGGGATATGGGAGTCGAATTCAAACTTGGAACAGAGATAAAGAATATCGCTGCGCTCCAGGCCCAGGGCTATTCGGCGGTATTTCTCGGCACTGGCGCGCCTTCCGCACGCAGAATTGAGCTTAAGGGAAGCGGCGTAAAAGAAGTGGACGCCCTGAGTTTTCTCGAGAGCATGCGCGGAGAGGAAGCATCCGCTTCCAGCCGTTCTGCGGCCTCAGGCTCGGGCCGCTTTCCGGGAAACCCGGCGCACATAGTCGTGGCTGGCGGCGGCAATACTGCTTTGGACGCAGCCCGCGCTGCCCTCAGAATGCCCGGCGTCAAATCTGTTACAATTGTATATAGACGGACAAGAGCAGAGATGCCAGCAGCCCGCGACGAAGTGGAACTCGCGATCTCCGAAGGAGTACAGCTTATTGAACTCGCCCTCCCTGAAAGCGCGGTGCCAGGACGCGGAGGCGCTGCGGGCGAGAGCACAGCTTCGCTTGTGCTCCGCTGCATGAAGCTCGGCGCCTGCGACGCTTCGGGGCGCCCCAGCCCAGAACCCTGCGAACGCACGCAGACAGTGAGCTGCGATCTCCTTGTCTCCGCAATTGGCGAAGCGCCTGACAAGGAGAGCTTTGCCGCTTTTGGTGTCCCGCTCGATCCAAAGGGCCGCCCCATTGTCGACAGCAGGAGCCAGGAGACAAGACTCGCCAATGTCTACTCAGGCGGAGACGCATCGCGCGGCCCTGCGTCCATTATCGCCGCCTGCGCCGATGGAAGGCGTGCCGCCGAGGCCATGCTTGTCAGGGCAGGCTGTGTACTGAAGGGAACCGCCCCCGATGGGTCCGCAGTCTATACTCCCTATGCGCCCGACATGGACAAACTGGCGAACCGCGGAAGACTTACTCCGCCGCTTTCGAAGAGTGCCGGGGACGAAGCGGCCTTCCTTAAGCGCGAATCCTACCGCTGTCTTGCCTGCGACTCCGCCTGTCTCCGCTGCGTCGAAGTCTGCCCAAACCGCGCCAATATTGCGATTCCGCGCTCTGCATACGAAGGATCCAAAGCTCTTGCCCAGGCATTTGAGATTCTGCACGTTGACTATCTCTGCAACGAGTGCGGCAACTGCGGGCGCTTCTGTCCTTATGAGGGCGAGCCCCACCGCGGCAAACCCACGCTCTTTTCGGGCAGGGAAAATCTGCTAAAATCGCAGAACGCAGGCTTTGCCTTTATTTTCTCCAGAACATCCCCTGCAAAACCCGGCCTCGCCGTACGTTCTGCTCAGGGTGCTTCAGTCGATGATTACAGTTATGATGAGTGGACAGCCGAGGCATCAGAAAAAGGCGGCAAAAGCGTCTCACAGATGCTTGTGCTCGCGTCGGCGGTCTATTCAAAGCATTCCTATCTTATAGACGGAGGGGAAAATGATCATATTTGAAAATGTAAGAGTTATAAATTTTGAGCCGCCCTCTGTTTCAGAGCCTATGGATGTGGCTGTACAGCAGGCTGAAGATTCTGCGGACCGCCGCGCCAGAATTATCGAGACGGGCAGGTCTCTTTCGGCGAAATACCCCGGAGCGAGACGCGTAAACGGCCAATCCGGCCAGGCCTGCGGCTATCTGTCGCCCGGTCTTGTCTGCGCCCACACGCATATATATTCCGAGCTTTCACGCGGGCTCCTCGTCAGCCTTGAACCCTCAAAGGATTTCTGCGATCAGCTCAAGCATCTGTGGTGGCGCCTTGATCTCGCGATCGATCTGCCCATCCTCGAGGCCAGCGCTCTTGCGGCCACGGCCGAGGCAGCCCTCTGCGGGGTTACCAGCCTCGTCGATCACCATGCGGGTCCCAATGCCATCGACGGCAGTCTGTCTGTAATCGCCCGTGCATATGAAGAGACAGGCATTCGGGGCATTCTCTGCTATGAGACCACCGAACGGAACCGCGGGGCTTCCGAAGCCAGAGAAGGGATCGCCGAGAATGTGCGCTTTGCAAAAGAGGTCGACGCTGCCCGCGCGGATTTCGCGGCAGGGAGACGGAACCGCCTGCCCCTTGTCGATGGCGCCATAGGCGGGCATGCGGGATTTACGCTCGGGTCCGAGACCCTGGCCGCGCTGGGGGAAGCGGCTCACAGCACGGGAAGGGGCACTCATATCCACGCGGGCGAGGATAAATTCGATGCGGTCGATTCGCGCTACCGCTACAACAAAGATCTCGCCGTGCGGCTCGACGAAGCCGGATGCCTTGGTCCGAAGAGCATTGTTGGGCATGGTGTCTGGCTTACTCCTCCGGAGATAGAGCTGATATCGGAGCGCGATGCTTTTCTCGCCCACAATGCACGCAGCAACATGAACAACGCTGTCGGCTACAACAATCTTCTACATACAAACAAAAATGTAATAATTGGTACCGATGGCATGAATGGCGATATGCTTGAGGAATTCAAATTTGCCTGTTTCAGGCAGCGCGAAGCGGGCGGCCCATGGTGGCCAGGCGACTTTCTCAAGTGCCTTGACCGGGGCAACCGCCTTATCGAGCGCTACTTCTCGGGCAGCTCTGAGGTAAAGGCTTTTGGCAGAGTAGAAGCAGGTGCCGCTGCCGACCTCGTGCTCTGGGATTACGATCCGCCAACGCCCCTTAAAGGCGAAAACCTTGCCGGCCATCTGGCCTTTGGATTATCGTCGCGCTCTGTCCGCTCAGTGATGGTCGACGGCGATTTTGTTGTCGAAGAACATAAACCAGCATTCGATGCCGAAGCGGTAAACGCAAAGGCCAGAACCCAGGCTCAAAGGCTCTGGGACAGAATGAACGGAAAATAAGGAGTCAGCTATGAACATTTCCGACATCAGACAGAAAGCCGCTCTCTACCGCGGAGACAGCGCAAAAAATCTCTCCGAGATTATCAAGGTACCTGCTCTCTCCTGCACGGAGAAAGACCGCGTCCTTCTCTTAAAAAGCCTCTGCGAAAAGAACGGTTTTGATGAAGTCCGCATCGATGGCCTCGGCAACCTGCTTGCCCGCGTTGGCAATGGCCCGCAGAAGCTCGTGTTCGATGCCCATATCGATACCGTTGACACCGGCGACAGGAGCGCCTGGAAGCTCGACCCCTTCTCCGGGCTAATTAAGGATGATCTCGTGCACGGCCGCGGCGCCTCAGACCAGCTCGGCGGCGCCGCTTCGATGATAACAGCCGGCCGCATTCTTAAAGAACTCGGCTATGGCGGCAAATTCTCAATCTGGTTCTCATTCACCATAATGGAGGAGGACTGCGATGGCCTCTGCTGGAAGTACCTGATAGAGAAAGAGGGTTTCAAGCCTGATTTCTTTGTATCGACCGAGCCCACAAGCTGCAGGCTTTACCGCGGGCACCGGGGCCGCATGGAGATTCAGGCCAATTTTACCGGTCTCTCCTGCCATGGCTCTGCGCCTGAGCGCGGAAAGAGCGCCGCATATATGGCCTCCCGCGCCGCTCTCGCAATGGAAAAACTCAACACCGAGCTCAAGCCCGATGACGATGGCTTCCTCGGCAAGGGCACGATCACCGTATCGAAGATGGAGGTCTCCGGCCCCAGCCTCTGCGCGGTGCCTGATCTCGGCATGATCTACATGGACAGACGCCTTACCTGGGGCGAAACAAAAGAGCTCGCTGTCGAACAGGTTAAAAAGGCCATCGCCGATGCAGGAGTCGAAGGCGCAGTCGTCACTGTTCCCGATTACAGCAAGGCGAGCTACAAGGGTACTGTCTGGGCGCAGGATCTCTATTTCCCGACCTGGAAGATCCCGGCCGACCATCCTCTTGTGCGCGCCGGCGCTGCCGCCCATAAGGATCTCTTCGGCGAGGATCCGGTTGTCGACAAATGGACCTTCTCGACCAACTGCGTCGCGGTCTGCGGCCGGCACAAGATCCCCTGCATCGGCTTTGGTCCCGGAGACGAAGCCCGCGCTCACGCGCCCAATGAATATACCCGCATCAGCGACCTCGAGAAGTGCAGTGCTCTCTATGCCGCCCTGCCCTATGCCCTCGAGGGATTAATATGAGATGGTATTACCGCTGCCCGGTCTGCGGGGCGCGCTACGCTCTTGAGCCAGGCAGATATCTCTGTGACAAGTGTGCCGCAAAGAGGAAGCCTGACAGGCCTCTCGAGGGTGTGCTCGAATGTGAGTGGGAAGAAGCCGATGCAGCCCTCGCCGCAGCCGAGCGGATTCCCCTCCCCGTCGAGTCCGAATACTTTCCTCATATTCCGGTAGGGAATACGCCCCTCTGGGAGCCCGAACGCATCCGCAGGGAGCTTGGACTAAGGCACCTCTTTATAAAGGATGACACCTGCGAGCCCACGGGTTCTTTTAAGGACCGCGCAAGCTGGCTTGTCGCCGCCTTCGCAAAAAAGTTCGGCCTTTCAGAGATTGTGCTCGCCTCGACAGGCAATGCAGCCTCCTCGATGTCGGGTATTGGCGCTGCAGCGGGAATCAAGGTCACTGTCTTTCTGCCCGAGAAGGCGCCAGCCGCAAAGCGCATCCAGGTGCTTCAGTATGGAGCCGATCTGCATCAGGTGGCGGGAACCTACGATGTGGCCTATGAAGAATCGCTCGCCTACAGTGCCAAGGCAAAGGGAGCGCTCTCGAGAAACACGGCCTATAATCCCCTCACAATTGAAGGGAAAAAGACTGTCTCCTTCGAAATCGCCGAGCAGCTCTCCGGCGCACGGAAGGCTCTGGCCGGTCCTGTGCCAGCCCAGCCAGCGGCCGTACAGCGGAGCTGGGAAGCGCCTGACGAAGTCTTTGTACCGGTCGGCGACGGTGTAATTATCGCCGGTGTGTACAAGGGTTTCGAAGATCTGCTCAAACTCGGGCGCATCTCCAAAATGCCGCGCATATGGGCATGCCAGGCCAGAGGATCGAGCGCGATAGCCCGGGCACTTAAGGCAGGCTCATTTGGGGAGCCTGTCGCGAGCGACACCATTGCGGATTCCATCAGCGTCGACGTACCGCGAAACGGCGCTTACGCACTCGCAAAGCTGCAGAAATACGGCGGCAGGGCCGTAGTTGTCGATGACAGCGAAATTCTTGCCGCTCAGCACGAACTGGCTTCCAAGGCCGGCCTCTTCGCGGAGCCATCGTCGAGCGCCGCATATGCAGGACTTATAAAGGCCCGCTCCGAAATCGACGCCGAGGCAAAGGTTGTTGTGCTTATTACGGGATCTGGCCTGAAGGACATCAAATCCGCCGCGGGCGGCGTGGGTGTTTCCCTCTAGTCAGGAATCGTTCTCTGTCTGTACTATAACTTTCAGTGTTAGGAAGGAAGGTAACTATGATCGATCTTAAGATTGATGAAAAGGCAAGAAAGCGGAATATTGAGCGCTGCAAAGAGCGCGGCATTCTTCTCCCCACCTACGAGCAGATGAGGGATCCCTCGAAGATTCCCGCTTCCATTAAGGACGAGCTCAAGAAAATCGGACTCTGGGATGTGCATTCGCGCAACCTCTTCCGCGTGAACTGGCACAATGAGCCCAAGGAACATGGCGGCGGTTTTGGCGGTGTCAATTTTATCGAGCTGCCCTCTTCGATCACAGGCACCAAGGCCCGCGTAATCGGGCTCTGCGGCAAGTGGTTCCCGACCGGCGCCCATAAGGTCGGCGCGGCCTATTCCTGCCTCGTGCCTGAGCTTGTAACCGGCCGTTTTGACCCTACCACCAAAAAGGCCGTGTGGCCCTCCACAGGAAACTACTGCAGGGGCGGCGCCTACATTTCCAAGCTTCTCTCCTGCCCCGCCATAGCGATTCTGCCCGCGGGAATGTCGAAAGAGCGCTTTGACTGGCTTAAAACAATGGCCGATGAAGTCATCGCAACTCCCGGCTGCGAATCCAACGTCAAGGAAATATTCGACAAGTGCAATGAGCTCAGGGCGACAAGACCCGATGCTGTTATCTTCAATCAGTTTGACCAGCTGCCCAACCATCTCTGGCACTACGCCGTAACCGGCCCGGCCATGGCCGAAGTCTACAAGGCTGTGGCGAAGAAGGGCGATCACCTCGCCGGCGCCGTGCTCTCTTCGGGCTCAGCGGGCACTCTCGGCTCCGGCTCCTATCTCCGCGACAATTTCCCTGGCGCCCGCGTCGCTGTTGCCGAGGCGCTCCAGTGCCCGACCATTCTCGAAAACGGTTTTGGCGACCACCGCATCGAGGGAATCGGAGACAAGCACATTCCATGGATTCACAACCTCCGCGACACCGATATGGCTGTCGGAGTGGACGATGAGCTTCCTATGCGCTTTATCCGGCTCTTCAACGAAGCCGCCGGTCAGAAAGTGCTTGCCGAACAGGGCGTCTCGAAGGAGCTTCTCGACAAGCTCAACTGGCTCGGCATCTCCGGCATCGGCAATATGATAGGCGCAATCAAATTCGCCAAGTATTATGAACTGGGTGAAAATGATATTGTCTTCACCGTCTTTACCGATTCGATGGCCATGTATGGCAGCCGTCTTAAAGAGCTCGAAGCCGAACGCGGCAGATACGATCAGCGCCAGGCCGACCGTGACTATGCTCTTCTCCAGGCTATCTCCGTGGACCACACGCTCGAACTCTCCCAGGTCGACAAGAGGAGAATCCACAATCTTAAATACTTCAGCTGGATTGAGCAGCAGGGCAAGGAACTCTCCGAACTCAGGGCCCAGTGGAGCGATTACCGCAACTACTGGGGCGGCCTCCATGAGCAGGTCGGCCAGCTCGATAGGATGATTGAAGATTTTAACAAGGAAGTGCTTGCATGATTCTGCTAAAAGACTGCCTCTGTGTGGTCAGGCCCGATGGGCAGGACCTCACAGGAGCGTCTGTGCTCATCGATGGCAAGCGCATTAAAGAGGTCGGGGGCTCCATTCGGCCCCCGGCCGGGACTGAGATTGTCGATGCATCCAGCTGCGTCGTTGCTCCCGGCCTTGTAAATGCGCACCACCATTTTTATCAGACGCTTACGAGGAACCTGCCACAGGTTCAGAACGCCAAACTCTTCGACTGGCTTGTCTATCTCTATGAGATATGGAAGGGCCTCGATGAGGATGCGGTATACTGGTCCAGCATGCTCGCCATGGCCGAGCTTGCGAAAACCGGCTGCACGCTCACAAGCGATCATCACTATCTCTATCCCCGCGATTTCAAGGCCGGCCATTACGGCGAGAGCATTCCCGATATACAGTACAGGGCCGCGGCCCAGATTGGCCTTAGGGCTGCTCTCACCCGCGGTTCCATGTCGCGCTCCAAAAAAGACGGCGGGCTTCCACCCGACTCCGTAGTCCAAAGCGAAGAAGAAATACTCGAAGCCTGCGAGGAAACAATTAAGCGCTATAACGATCCTGCAGAGGATTCAATGCGGCGCGTTGTGCTAGCACCCTGTTCGCCCTTCTCCGTCTCCGAAAAATCGATGCGCGACTCGGTTGAGCTCGCCCGCAAATACGGCGTACGCCTCCATACCCATCTCGCCGAGACAGAAGACGAAAACGCCGACTGCCTTAAATTCTACGGCAGACGTCCACTCAAGGTAATGGAAGACGTGGGCCTTATCGGCCGCGATGTCTGGTACGCGCATGGAATTCATTTCAATGATGAAGAGCTCGACCTCCTCGCAAGGACACAGACTGGCGTCTGCCACTGCCCCTGCTCCAATATGAGGCTTGGCTCAGGTATAGCCCGCATCCGCGAAATGATCGACAGAGGCATTCCTGTCGGGCTGGGCGTAGACGGCTCTGCCTCCAACGATTCCTCCGATATGCTTGGCGAAGCGAGACAGGCCCTGCTTCTGCAGCGCGTGCGTTATGGCTCCGCAGGCATAAGCGCCAGAGAGACCTGGCGCATTGCCACCGAGGGCGGCGCAAAGCTTCTTGGCTTTAATAAGGCCGGCAGAATCGAGCCCGGCTATCTAGCCGATATCGCCGTTTTCAATGTCGCGCAGCTCGGCTACGCCGGAGCTCTGTCGGACCCGGCTGCGGCTCTTCTGTTCTGCGGCTACGACCACAGCGTAGAGCATCTTATTGTAAATGGCCGCTTTGTTGTACGTGACCGGCACCTTGTGGGCGCCGATGAAGAGGAGATCCGCAGGAAGGCCAATGAGGCTTCCGAACGTCTTCTTAAAAAAGCGGGAGTGCTTTGATTATGGTTAACGAGTACTTGAGGCCTCAGACGATCCGTGAGGCCCTTGCAGCGAAAGCAGAGCGGGAAGATTCACGCTACCTCGCCGGGGGGACTTATCTACTCGCAGGCGATTACCGGCAGAAACCGGAGATGGTAATAGATATTAGCGATATCGTACCAGCTGGTATCAGTATCCAGGAAGACCGGCTTGTTATCGGGGCGGGCACTGTTTTCGAGGATATTCTCGATTCGGCTGTGCCCGCTTCCTTTGGAGCCGCAGAGGCCTTTCTGCTTAGGGGCGCGGCTCTCTCTATGGCCAACCGCAATGTGCGCAACAGGGCAACAGCGGGCGGGAACATCGCAGGCCGGAAATCGGCGGCAAGTCTGATCCCTGCTCTGCTCGCGCTTGATGCCGAGCTTGAGCTGGCCGCCGCCGGCGCTGATGGTGCAGCTGAAAGCCGCCGCGCTGCTCTTTCCGCATGGCTTCAGAAGCCTGAGGGAATAGTTATGAACATTGAAATCCCCCGGACTGCCGAAGGCACCGTTTCGGCCTTTCTGCGCTATGCGCGGACAAGCTGCGATCTCTCCATACTGAACGCGGCGGTTGCCTTTATTAAGCACGATGGCAAAATCGAAAAGCTTCATATCGCAGCAGGCGGCGTCGCGGCAGAGCCCCTAAGGCTGAGCGCGCTCGAAGCTGAGCTTGAAGGCAGATCCCTGCCCGACAAGGCCTCAATCGAAAAACTCGCGGCACCGCTGCTTGCTCCAAGGGGCGACCAGCGCGGAAGCGCGGAATTCAAGCGGCTCAGGGCAGCCGCGCTCATCGCCGATGCGCTCACGAAGGCATGGTCAGGCAGCGCTGATCCCGATCCGCTCGGTATCGATGTGCCCCTTTCGGGCATTGGCCGAAGGGCATAAAAGGAGGCCGCATGAAAATTGCATTTACGCTGAACGGCAAAGCGCAGAGCTGGCAGTGCGAAGCCGGCATGAGCCTCCGCGATTTATTAAAGAGCAAAGGCTATATTACTGTCCGCAATGGATGCGACGGCGAAGGCTCATGCGGCCTCTGCTCAATTATCTTCAATGGCAGAACAGTAAATTCCTGTCAGCTTCTCGCTGCCCAGGCGGCGGGTTCGGAGATATTCACTGTTGATTATTTTTCCAAAAACAGACAGCTTTCGACAATACAGGACGCCCTTGTAAAATGCGGCTGCGTTCAGTGCGGCTACTGCACACCCGCTGTTGTGCTCTGTTTCGTAAAGATGTTTGAACGCAGCCCGGATCCTTCAGAGGCCGAAATCCGCGATGCCCTTTCGGGCATTCTCTGCCGCTGCACTGGCTATGAGCAGTTTTATAACGCTGCACATCTTGCCGCGAAACTCTTTAAGGATCCGGATTACAAATATACTCCTGCAAAGGAATACCGGGCTGAGCTCAGGCATGTAGGCAAGTGCCGCGAAAAAATAGACGCACCGGCTCTGGCACGCGGCGAAGCAGCCTATGTGGAAGACAGAGTGCCGCCCGACGCCTGCGTGCTCAAGCTTCTGTCCTCGCCGTACGCGCGGGCATATATCACCGATATAGATACAAGCGCAGCGAGGGCCATGCCCGGTGTTGCCGCAGTGGCCTGCTATAAAGACGCGCCCGACATAAGCTACACCACGGCGGGCCAGGGATATCCTGAGCCCTCTCCCTACGACAGCCGCCTCTTTTCGCGCATGCTGCGCTTTGTGGGCGACCGCGTCGCCGCAGTAATCGCGGACAGCGAGGGAAATGCCCTTGCCGCCCTCGCCAAAATCAAAGTGGAATACAAGGTGCTTCCGCCCGTTCTCTCTATAGATGAGGCTGCCGCTCCATCCGCCCCGCGTGTCCGCGCGGGAGAGCAGCATTATGTGGCTGGCGGTCCCGCCGATGGAGTGAGCACAGCCGGAGATTCCTCTGTCTATGGCGGTCCTGACGATGATATTATCTATCAGTTTCCAATAGGCGCCGATCCGGCCCATAACATCGCGGCCAGCGCGGGCGATGAAATCGGCGATGTGGATAAAGCCCTCGCCGCCGCCGACTTCACAGTCGACGAAGAGTATTCAATGCCGCGCGTTCAGTGCACGCCCCTCGAACCCCACGTCGTTTATACGCGGATGGAGGGCGGCCGCCTTGTCATCCACGCCTCGACCCAGGTGCCATGGCACCTGAGGCGGATAACCGCGAAGGTTATAGGTGTCCCTGAAAATAAAATACGCGTTATTAAGGAACGTGTAGGCGGAGGCTTTGGCGCCAAGCAGGATATTGTGCTCGAAGATCTCGCCGCCTGGTTTACCTGGAAAACAGGCAGGCCGGTCTTTTACCGCTACACCCGTGAAGAGGAATTTGTCGAATCGCGCATCAGGCACCAGATGAAAATCCGCGTACGCCTCGGCGCAAAAAAAGATGGCAGCCTCACCGCCATCGATTTTATGGTGCGCGCCGACACAGGTCCTTATGGCCAGCACTGCCTTACGGTGCCTATGAACGCATGCTCCAAGACACTTCCGCTTCTCGACTGCAAAAATATCCGCTTCTCGGTAAAGACATACTATACAAACCTGCCGACAACCGGAGCCTATCAGGGCTATGGCGCGCCTCAAGGCTCCTTCGCCCTTCAGAGCGCGCTCGCCGAACTCGCAGCCAGGATGGGCATGGACCAGGTGGAGTTCCTCGAGAAGAACAGGGTGCGTGAGGGCAGCAAACTTGAGATACTCAAGAGCCTCGGCGAGGGTCGCGCGGGAGCTGTTGTGACAGTCGGGAAATGCGGCCTTGGCGAAATGCTCGAACGCGGCAGAAAGAGCATCGAATGGGGCCGGAAAGAAAAATCCGCCGATCCTGACTGGGTGATCGGCAAAGGTGCAGTTATTATCCAGCAGGGCTCGGGCCTTCCCGGTCTGGACGCCGCCAATGCGGAGATACGCCTTCTTGGAGATGGCACCTTTATGCTGCTCTCGGGCGGAGCGGATCTCGGCACAGGCCTCGATACCCTCACCGTAAAGATCTGTGCCGAGACACTCTGCGTCGATCCCAAGGATATCTCTGTCCTCTCAGGCGACACCGATATGACTCCCTTCGACAAGGGAGCATATGCAAGCTCGGGTACATTCTTCTCGGGCAGCGCGGCAAGGCTTGCGGCCGAGGATTTAAGGGCAAAGATACTCGCCGCGGCCGCTGCTTTTCTGGGTGAAGCGGCCGAGGACCTCAAACTTGAACCAGTTGGTATTATCAGAGGAAAGAAAGGCAGAACAAGCTATGCGGAAATTGGCCACCTTACCACAACGGGCGAGGGCCCGGGAGAACTCTCGGGCAAGGGCAGTTTCAAGTCCGACCATGCGGCATTCCCCTACGGCGCTCACTTTGCCGAAGTCGCTGTCAACAGACGCACAGGCGAAGTCGCCTTAAGGCGCTATCACGCCTATATGGACTGCGGCACGCCCATCAATCCCGAACTCGCCGAAGGGCAGGTTTTTGGAGGTGTGCTCAAAGCTATTGGCCATTCCCTCTACGAGGAGATGATTTTCGACGATAAGGGCCGCTGCCTTAACCCCAATTTTCTCGACTACAAAATTCCCGGCATCAGGGAGGTGCCGCCAGATTACCGTGTGGAATTCGTGCCTGTAGACGATCCGGTCGGGCCCTTTGGCGGAAAATCGGTCTCTGAAATTTCGCTGAATGGCGCTGCCCCGGTTATTGCCTCGGCGATCCACGACGCAACAGGAGCATGGGTGCGCGAATGGCCCTTTACGCCCGAGCGGGTTCTCAGGGCGATGGGAAAACTGTAAGTACTGTAATTATCGGTATTGCATCCGTGTCCGCCGTCCACAGGCGGCGGCACGGCTGGAGAATAAAGGCGGTTCCAGACAGCCGCTGCTATAAAATTCCGGAGGTTTATTGTGGACACAAAGCAGATTCAGAAGCTTATCGATGAGCTCAAAGCCAAGAAGATCAATATGTATAACAGGGACTTCTTCCTCACCTGGGAGAAAACCCTGCCCGAACTCGAGGCGACATTCCTTGTCGCTGACACTCTGCGCGCCCTCCGCGCTGCGGGCATCTCGCCCAAGCTCTGGGACTCAGGGCTCGCCGTTTCGAATTTCAGGGACAACTCAACAAGAACGCGCTTTTCCTTCGCCTCGGCTTCAGACCTTCTTGGCCTTTATGTGCAGGATCTCGACGAAGGCAAGAGCCAGATAGCCCATGGCGAGACTGTCCGCGAAACAGCGAATATGATCAGCTTCCTCGCCGAAGCTATCGGTATCCGCGATGATATGTATCTCGGCGAAGGCGACAAGTATCAGCGCACAGTGGCCAAGTCTCTCGACGACGGCTACAAGGCGGGTGTGCTTCCCTCGCGGCCGGCTGTCATCAATCTCCAGTCGGATATAGACCACCCCACCCAGGCTATGGCCGACTTTCTGCATCTCGTCCACCGCTTCGGCGGAGTGGACAAGCTCAAAGGCAAAAAAATAGCTATGAGCTGGGCCTATTCTCCATCCTATGGCAAACCGCTCTCCGTACCCCAGGGCATAATCGGTCTCGCGAGCAGATTTGGCATGGATATCTCCCTCGCCTACCCCGAAGGTTACGATCTTCTTCCCGATACGATAGAGCTCACCCAAAAACAGACAAAGGAGACGGGCGGTTCCTTCAAGATTGTTCACTCGATGGATGAGTGCTTTAAGGATGCCGATATTGTCTACCCGAAGAGCTGGGCTCCCTACGATGTAATGCTTAAGCGCGTTCCGCTTCTGCACGCGAACGACAGAGAAGGTCTCAAGGCACTGGAGCAGTCCTGCCTTGCGAACAACGCAAAGTTCAAAGACTGGGAGTGCACCGAAGAGAAGATGAAACTTACGAGGAATGGCGGCAGGACCACAAAGGATTCCATCTATATGCACTGCCTCCCCGCCGACATCTCCGATGTCTCCTGCGAGCATGGCGAAGTTGCGGCCTCGGTGTTCGACCGCTACCGCGATGAGCTCTATATGCAGGCGAGCAACAAGCCCTACATAATCGCGGCCATGATTCTGCTCTGCAAGGCGAAAGATCCGGTCTCCACACTCGAGGCTCTGCTGAAGCGCGGCACAGTGCGCTCCATCGTCGACTGAGTAAGGGGCCGTCCCGGAAGGGGCGGCCTTTTTGCAGATTCAGTACATCTTGGGCAGTTCCATGCCCCGCACACGTCTGAAGGTGGAGACGGCGAAAGAGTCTGTCATGCCGGACACATAGTCGGTGATGCGCCTTAGTGTTTCATAGACGGCGGCCTCGCCGCCGCTGTAGGTTGCGCCCGGTGAATAATGCGGGCGCGGGAACCTCAAATCCGGGAAAAGCTCGAGCAGCTGCAGATTCCGCGAATCGTGGCGGTAGAGCACTGCATCGACAAGCATTTCGAGAATGCCGCTGATTATCTCAAAGCCTGCCGCCTGTATCTCCAGCACCGGTTTGTAGCAGTAGAGCTTCTGTCTGCTGAGCTCCCGGATCGATTCAAGGGCTGCGGCGCTCGGGATTTCGGAGATGAGATTCGAAGTGTAACGACCATCCAGAATCTCGGCGGCGTGTTTCGAGAATACATCGACACATTGAAAAATAAGGCTGTTTATCGCGCGCGCCCTGAAATGGGCCATGCGGTCCACCTCCCCCGATTCTGGAAGCTGTACCAGTTCAGATGATTCAGCGTCCCGCTGCGGGTTCGCGGCGATAATCGCCTCAAGCTCGGCCTCTACCTCTGCAAGCTGGATAATATCGAGACGCACAGCATCTTCAAGGTCGATTATAAGGTAGCAGATATCGTCTGCGGCCTCGACAAGATAGGCGAAGGGATAGCGTGCAAAGGCCATTCCGCTCTCCGAGAGCCGCCGCGTTCCAAAGCCTGTGAGCGCGCCTTCGAGAATTGCCTTTTCACTCTGAAAGGCCCCGTACTTTTTCTGATCGCGGCGCTGTTGATCGTCCGCATTTTTATAGCCGCCCGCTACAATGCTCTCGCGGGGATACTTGCTAAAAGCCGCTATTGTGTTCTCTGTGAGTTTGAGGCCTGGGGCAATGGAGGCGATAATTCTGAGGCCCTGGGCATTGCCTTCAAAAGAGGTAAAATCGCGTTTCTCAGCGCAGCTGAGGCCGCTGAGCACATCGGGATGGCGCAGGAAAAAATTGGAGATCGCATCTTCGCCCGAATGGCCAAAAGGCGGATTCCCGATATCGTGGGCGAGACAGGCAGCCTGCACAAGACAGCCGAGGGCCTTGCTGTCGGACTCAGTCCAGTTTCTATCGAGGGATGCGATGCAGCATTCTCCACTTATGGTCCCCAGCGAGCGGCCGACGCAGGCGGTCTCTATGCTGTGGGTGAGCCTGTTATGGACAAAATAATGCTGTGGAATCGGCAGAACCTGGGTTTTGTCATTAAGTCTTCTGAATGCTGATGAAAATATAATCCTGTCCTGATCGCGTTCGAAATCGCTGCGGCCCCGGGTGAGCCTCTGTCCGTCCACTCTCAGGGCAATTAAATCGCTCCATTCCAACTCAGGCCTCCTTATTGAGGGCGCGCGCCAATGCCGCCTTATATTCATCAGGCTTGTCCAGATCGACAAGCACAGAATCGCTGCCGGTCTCGAGACAGAGGCCGCCCTCACGGATCAGAAAGGGCCGGAGTTTCCCGCCGGGCGGCAGCTCCGCGATTCCGCTGCAGAGCTCCGCGGGGATAAAGACAGGATGCCCAGGCTCGCCCTTATATGAAGCGAAGAGAGGCAGGGATTTAATGCCTGCCGCTTTGCGCCGCTCCGACTCATCGATAAGCCGTGAATAAAGGGCTGCACCTACAAGCGGCATATCGGCCGGTATGGTCAAAAAGGAAGATGCACCGATCTCCCTCATTCCCCGCTGTATAGAGCCGAGCATGCCCGCTTTCCAGCTGTCATTCTGAACTAGTATGATATTTCTGCTGTCTGCAAAAAGCTCAGCAAGCTCTGTCCCCCGCCAGCCGCCGACAAGGACAACTCTGCAGCCCGCGGCCAGAGCTGCGGATACAGTGGCCTGCACGACCGTGCAGGCGGAGGCTGTGCCGCGGTCCGATGCAGCATCGGGACCAAGCGGCGCCGCGGATTCCGATGGCGCCGCAGCGGGACGAGGCCAGGGCAGGAGAAGTTTCCACTCGCCCATGCGGGTAGAAGCGCCGCCCGCCGGGATTATGCAGTCCATAGTTCCACTGTAGTCCAGAGGAGCTCCCTCGTCGACTCCCCACGGCCCCGCTTTCTGTTGACCAGTTCCGGGCTTCTTACTACACTGAAGTTATGGCGCGTAAAGAAGAGATAATAACATTCAAGGCCGACGAAGAACTTATCGAGGCGCTCGAGGGCGTGCCCAACCGCTCAGCCTTTATCCGCGACGCCATCTTCGCCGCTCTCGACAACCGCTGTCCGCTCTGCCGCGGCACTGGTATTCTGAGCCCGGAGCAGAAGCGCCACTGGAATGAATTTGCCCGCCACCACCATGTCGAAGAATGCGGCGACTGCCATGCCTTTCATATTGTCTGTGACGCAGAAGAAGAGCTTGAGCAGGCAGAAGAGCTGCGTTCCCGGGACAATGCGGCAGCTGCCAGTCCAGCTTCGCGGCCCGCGGCAGAACCCACGGACGCAGATCCGCCCCACATTCCAGCAGCCTCAGACCGCACGGAATCAGGGGCCTGCAGATCCGATGGGAATGCAGGCGGCCGGAATCCCGCTTAGGCCCCTGCCGCGGGGCGGCGCCAGAATTTCTGGCGGAGGTTCTGCCATCGGCCTGGCTCCGCCTTGCTTAAAAGAGTTTTCTGCTCAGACCTTTTCCGGATGCGCGGCCGTATCCGCGTTCTCGAGTCCAAAAGTCTCGAGCAGGAATTCAGGCCTGAGCAGTTCCTCTGCCGGGCCATAGCCCACAACCCGCTTCGCCAGCAGCAGCACTCTGTCGCAGTTTCTTGCCTCTTCGAGATCATGCGTTGCAATAATAACAGCTGTCCCGCGCCCTGCCGCTTCTTCGAGGAGGCGCCGGTAGGTTGCCACCGAAGGCGCATCGAGAGCTGCGGCCGGCTCATCCATAAGGAGAAGGTCGGCTTCGCGTGCCAGGGCCTGGGCGATATAGACGCGCTGGCGCTGTCCGCCCGAGAGCCTGTTAAGGGGCATATCGGCCAGGTCCAGGATACCCATGCCGCGCATCGCTCCGAGTACCGCTTCCTCGTCCTCCGGGCCGAGACGGCCCAGAAGGCCATGCCGCGAAAAGCGGGCCATGCGCACAATGTCTATGGCCGGCATGGGAAGACTTGTGGCTGTCGCATTGAACTGCCCCAGATAGGCCACGCGCGAAGGGGCCGAGAGTGGAGCTCCGCCAAGCACCCTTATGCTACCTCCGAGGGGCGGAAGGAGTCCGGCAATGGTCCTTAAAAGGCTGGTCTTTCCCGAGCCGTTGGCGCCCACGAGGGCGAGTTTCTGCCCTGCTTCCAGTTTGAAGCTCGCTTTGGAGAGCACTGTCTCCCGTCCGTAGCCCACAGACAGATCCACCGCCTCGACGGCGGGAAGAGCGCCGGCCGTCTGTTCTGCAGGCATCAGGGCTGAGCCGCTCCGCGCTGGCCGTTTTTCAGCTCGCATTGATCTCTCCCTGCTTCCTCGCCCCGCCCAGCTTTCCGGCTACGCGCTTTCCTGTCAGCACCGCGAAAAAGAGAACCGAGGCGACCAGCGTAATAGCCGCGCCAGCCGCGATATTAAAATGGTAGCTCGCAAGCAGTCCCAGATATGAGGAAACCATGCCGATGCCCGCCGCAGCGGCCATCATGGCCGATACATGCCGCGAAAAAAGGGCGGCTGTCGCTGCCGGTGCAAGGAGCATGCCGAAGACAAGCAGTGTGCCAACAGTCTTGAAGGAGACCACAACAGTGAGAGCTATAAGCCCGAGCATCAGTCCATGATAGAATTTGGATGAAAATCCGGAGGCGTCGGCCTGCTCGGGACTGAAGCAGAGCAGCAGAAATGGCCTATAACATATTATTGTAATTACTATAATAATGGCTGTCGCAGCAAGCTGGGTCAGTATCTCCGTGCTGGAGATGCCGAGTATCTCGCCAAAGAGAATATGCACGAGATCTCCCGAAAAGGAGCTGGAACGCGAAACAATTACTACTCCAAGTGCCAGCATGGCGACAAAGAGCAGGCCTATCGCCGTATCGGACGAAAGGGTCGAACGGCGCGTTACAAGACCTACACCGGCGATCATCACAATGCTGCCTACCGCCGCTCCGAGCATGCCGGGAAAGCCCAGCATTACCGCGAGGGCAACACCTGGAAGCACACCGTGGCCAAGGGCATCGCCTATAAATGCGAGGCCCCGGAGCACGACAAAGCTTCCGACAATACCGCAGGCTATCGATACGAGGCAGCCCGCGAGCAGGGCATTCGACATAAAGCTGTTAAGCGCGAATGGCTCGATAAATACGCTGTACATTATTCAAGCCCTTTAAGGATATCATCTGCGAGCTGCCGCTCAAAACTGAAATAGGAGCCATCGGCGGGAAGGCTGTGCGTCGCGAGGGACATCACCTTGACGCCTGAATCCGCCGCAAGGGCATCTACCACCTGCTTGGGAGTGCCGGTTTCGGTAAAGACTGTCCTTACTTTATTCTCAACTATAAGCTTTTTAAGGGCAGCGAGCCCCGCTGCCGAAGCCTCTGCGTCGGAGGAAAGACTGGGAACAACTGCACCAATAAGCCTGAAATTATAGGCCGCCGCGAAATATCCAAGGGATTCGTGGCCCGTGACAAGGCGGCGTTTTTCCGGGGGAAGAGCGGAGGTCTTTTCTCTGATCTCCGTATCGAGCGCACCAAGTCTGGATATAAGGCTTGCAGCGCCTGCCGAGAGATCGATGCCAAAATCCTTCAGAATCTCATCCTTAAGGGCAGCCGCGACAGAGGCCATGGCGCGCGGATCGGTCCACAGATGCGGATCCTCTGCTCCCTCAGCCTGATCGGGGTCGCCATTGGGGAGGCCTTCGCCCCTGCCCACCCTTCTCACCGCAATATGATCGCCAGCTACAAAGAAGCGGCGTCCCGATGCTCTGGCCTGCGTCAGCGCTTTTTCCATGCCGCCTTCAAGGCCAAGCCCGTTTACAACAACAAGGTCGGCCCGGTTCAGGGCTTCGATATCGCGTGCAGAGGGCTCCCATTCATGGACATCGAGGCCGTTGGGCACGAGGACCCTTACAGTGAAGGCGCTCCCGGCCAGCTCTTTTACAACCGAACCGAGGATCGAGTAGCTGACCACAATGGTCCGCCCTGGACGGCCCTCTCCGCCGGCCCCGGAAATCCCGTCTCTATTCTGCGGGCGGCCCTGGCCGCCCGCCGTCGGAGTCTGTCCGCAGGCCGCGAGGGTCCAGCAGAGGGCGAGGACAGCCAGCGGGGCCGCCGATTTTCCAAAGATTCTGACTGTTCTGATCATGTATGAGTGTATAATACAAAGTATTACCATCAAAGTCAAGAACACTGTCGGCGGCGCTATAAGGCCCGGCTGAAGTGACAGCGGAGAAAAAAAGAGCCCTGCCCGGAGTTTCCGGACAGGGCGGGACACAGAAGGAGTGCGCGGCGCTCCGTGCGGGAGCCAGAGCGCCGGGCGCATAGCGGCACAGCAGAGACAGGCGCTCCCTGTACAAGCCGGAGCGCCTGTCAGAAATCGGCCTGCAGTTTTCAGGCCCTTTCTTTCGGCTTTTCCCAGCGCTTTTCTTCCTTCTCGGCATCCTTGACCGCCTTGCGGTGGTTGTAGTCGGGAGCGAGATCGCTCCAGAGTCTGTCGGCAACAGGCTTCCAGGCGGCGGCGCCCTTCTCGCATTTGGCTGTGAGATCGTCGACATTCTCGGCGTCGAGGGGCTGGGTTGAACGCGCCCCTGTCTGATGGATAATGCCGCGGAGTTTCTCCGGGTTGTCGAGGAGGGGACAGGGCTGCAGATGGTTGGTATTAAAGGGCTGAGCGTCCTGATAGGCCTTAAAGAGCGGCGACTTGAGCACTTCGAGATAGCTGTGGTCCTTGATATTCATGTCGCTGTAGTGAATAAAGGCGCAGGGTTCGACATCGCCGGCCGCGTTGATATGGAAGTAGGCCCTTCCGCCGGCAATGCAGCCTTCCACATAGTCACCGTCATTCCAGAAGTCGAGCAGGAAGATCGGCTTCCGGGTGCGCCAGTCGCGGACCTTGTGGAACATCAGCTCCCGCTGCTCGGGTCTCGTCATCAGTTCGGTGACCGCATCCTTTCCGCAGGGGATATAGGTAAAGAACCAGCCGAACATGCAGCCTTTTTTAATAAGGAAGTCGAGATAGTTCTCGTCGGAGACCGCATCGACATTTTTGGCATGGTAGCAGGTGGAGAAGCCGAAGGGAACGCCAGCCGCATGGAGCAGGTCCATCGACTTCATTATCCTGTCGTAGGTGCCCTTGCCCCGGCGGAAATCGGTCGCCTCGCCTGTCCCCTCAACACTGATCGCAAGCGCGAAGTTGCCCACTTCGGCGAGGTCTTTGGCGAACTGCTCATCGACCAGGGTTGAATTGGTAAAAGCGCAGAAGAAGCAGTCCTGATTTTCGCGGGCAAGCTGAAGCAGATCTTTCTTCCGCATCAGGGGTTCGCCGCCCGAAAAGAGATAGAAGAAGGTGCCGAGTTTTTTCCCTTCATGGATAATGCGGTTCATGGTGTCATAGTCGAGGTTGTCCGTTTTATTGTACTCGGCAGCCCAGCAGCCGGTGCACTTTAGATTGCATGCCGAGGTCGGATCGATAAGGCAGGCCCAGGGGGCGACAACACCATATTTGCGCTTGTAATAGGCGAATTTATCGGAGTTTTCGATGCCGGCGCCGACGACAAAGGCACGGATAAACTCTTTGCGGACATTGGGCGCCAGCTCATTAAAGCCGCGCAGAATCAGGTTCCGGTATGGATTCTTCTCGTCCTTCATATAGCGGATGGCATCGCCAAACCAGCGCTTGAGATGTGGCGTTTTGGTATGCTTTGTGAGGAACTCAGCCAGTTTGGGGATATTGGTCTCTGGATCCTTTTCAACATAGTGGAGCGCTTTCTGCGTCACCATGCTGCCGGCTAATCTTTTGAAAACTCCCATTTGGACATCCTCCATTAAACTGAATCATTAGTGACACTAATGTAACCATACAAAGACACTTGCGTCAATTAAAAATGACTGAAAGTCGTTTTATTTTAACATAAGCGTCTTTTTCAACTTTGGCTGTCATGGAGAATAAAGAGAGCGTTTCCGCTTTACTCGCAAAATGCCGGAAGGCTATAGTGAGCCATGATTTTTTTCGACAGGGCGGATGGCAGGCGTGTCCGCGATCAGAAATCGCTTAATGGCATTATGCCCTACCTGATGCGGGGCAGAAATGAATCTGCCATCTATTTCAGAAAAGACCTCGATATAGAAAATGCGGTGCGTCTTGTACACGCAAAGAATGCGTCGCTCCCCTCCTCTTCCGAAGAAAGCCGCTACAGCCTTTTTGGACTGATTCTCGCTGCCGCGCTCAGAACCGTGGAGGACAAGCCCGAACTCAACCGCTTTGTTCACCGCCGCGGCCTTTATATGCACAATGACATAAGCTTCTCATTTATTGTCAAAAAGGCCCTGACAGAGTCGGCAGAGGAATCCAACGCCAAGATATATTTTAAGCCTGGCGACTCGGTCGACCGCGTTATGGAGCGGTTTAATACTGAGGTTAAAAGGGCACGGAGTGCGAAACCGGCGCGCAGCGACAGCGAAATCGCCGCCGTCAGAGGCATTCCGGGCGCAAAAGCCCTTGTTACCTCCTGGTTCCGCCTGCTCGACAGTATGAATATTGCCCCTGCCGGCATGCTGCGCAGCGATCCGCTTTATACCTCAATCTATTTTGCGAATCTGGGGAGCATTGGCCTCGATGCACCCTTTCACCATCTCTACGAATGGGGCACAGCCAGTGTCTTTATTGTACTGGGCAGAATGTTCCAGAAGGACGTACCCAAGTCGGGCAGCGAAGGCGGAACCCGGCATTTTATGACAATGTGCGCTACTGTGGATGAGCGCATCTCCGACGCCATCTATTTCGCTCATGCGGCATCGGTATTCCAGCACTATCTTATTCATCCGGAACAGCTCGAACCAGGGGCAGGCCGGCAGGCGGCGCAGAGCCGCAGCACAGAGGATCAGACCAGAATTATTTTAAAACCATAAATAATAGAACAAGGATGAACGCAAGAGCCACCGCCGCGCCCAAATAGGCCCAGAGAGGGAGGGGCGATACGGCAGGCGGAGCGGCCTTAAAAGGCTCCGGCGAGGGGCCTATCGGCTCGCTGTAGCCGCAGACGGGGCAGCCGGCCTTGAAATCTTCGTTCTTGCCCACATATCCGCAGCGGGGGCATTTGACAGAAGAAAAAAAACGCCCGCAGTGCGGGCAGACTTTTGCATCACGCTTAACTTCAGCACCACAGTTTTCACAATAATAATGGAGCGCTTTCATTAAGGTTTATTTTAACAGCGGAAGGCATGGAAGGCCAGACGGGACACTCGGAGCCTGCTGGATCCGGCGCCCGTCATGGGGATGCTGGCCGCCAGCCCGCTTTCCAGCCTAGACGTGCTCTTTTTTCTTGCCGCTGTAGCCGCCGATCATGGTCTCGGAAGCCTTATGCGAATCGTTGATATAGAATCCCGAACCTTTGAAGATGATTCCGGTTCCCGCGCTGATAAGCCGCTTTACCGGCTTTCCGCAGGTCGGGCAGGTCTTGAGCGGCTCGTCTGACATATTCTGAAAGACGTCGAAGGTTTTGCCGCAGTGTTTGCACTCATATTCGTAGGTAGGCATGAGAATCAACCTCGTACACTGTTGAGATAAAGGGAGCTCCCGGAAAGGGATTTCCGGGAGCTTCGTATGGATAGGACTAATATACAAAGAATCAGGGGCCAAAGTAAAGGCGGGCGGAATTCCGCGCTGGAACTCCGCCCGCCCCGCCTCCTCAGAAAAATATGTCAGGCCGAAGCGATTTACTTTATAACGCCGAGCTTTCTGCCAACCCGTGTAAAGGCGGCAATAGCCTCATCGATCTGCTCGGTGCTGTGGCCCGCAGAGATCTGGACGCGGATGCGTGCCTTGCCCTTCGGGACGACAGGATAGGAGAAGCCGATAACATAGATGCCCTCCTCGAGGAGCATATCGGCCATGGTGCCGGCGAGCTTCTCATCGTAGAGCATAACAGGGCAGATCGGATGGACACCGGGGCGGATATCGAAGCCGGCCTTGGTCATGCCATCGCGGAAGCGTTTGGTGTTGACTTCGAGCCTGTCGCGGAGTTCGGTCGAGCTCGAGAGCATTTCGATGCACTTGAGGGTTCCGGCGGCGATAGCCGGGGAGAGAGTGTTCGAGAAAAGATAGGGGCGTGATTTCTGCCTTAGATACTCGACGATTTCCTTGTGGCTCGAAACGCAGCCGCCCGAGGCGCCGCCCATGGCCTTGCCAAAGGTAGTGTTGATAATATCGACTCTGCCCTCGACGCCGCAGTACTCGGGAGTGCCGCGGCCAGTCTTGCCGACAAAGCCGGTCGCATGGGAATCATCGACCATGACGAGAGCGTCGTACTTGTCCGCGAGGTCGCAGATGGCCTTGAGGTTGGCGATATCGCCATCCATCGAGAAGACGCCATCGGTCGCGATCATGCGGAGGCGGCAGTCCTGGGATTCCTTAAGGCAGCGCTCGAGACCCTTGGCTGTCTTGCCTGTATCGGGATCCTTCTCCTCCACATCGCGCATATCGGCGTGCTTGAAGATAAAGCGTTTCGCCTTGCAGAGACGGACACCGTCAATAATCGAGGCGTGGTTGAGCGAATCGGTGATGATAGCGCAGTTCTCGTCGAGAAGCGGCTCGAATACGCCGCCGTTTGCGTCGAAGCAGGATGAGAACAGAATTGTGTCTTCGGTATGAAGGAATTTGGAGACTGCGGCTTCGAGCTGTTTATGGAGATCCTGAGTGCCGCAGATAAAGCGGACACTCGCGAGGCCGTAGCCCCACTGATCAAAACCCTTCTGGGCTGCTTTGCGGATTTCGGCGTTGTTGGCAAGGCCGAGATAGTTGTTGGCACAGAAATTGATAACTTCCTTGCCGTCTTTTACACGGATGAGCGCGCCCTGGGGTGTGGCAATTACACGTTCTGCCTTATAGAGTCCGGCGGATTTGATCTCGTCGAGCTTCCCCTTGAGTTCGCCTTTAAGCTTTCCGTACATGGTGCTACTCCTTTTGACCACTGGACTTCTGCGACCCATACAGGGGGCCTGAAGGACAGGGACGGGAGTATTATACCCCCGAAAGCCTCAGAGCGCCATGATTTGTTTACTGCTCCTCTTTTTGCGGATAGGCCGAAGGAGCAGGTCCAATACCCATCTTCCAGCCTATCAGATTCACAATAAAGAATACTGCGACACCGACAACGCAGCCGAAGACGACCGGCAGTATTCCCATATAGAAATCACCCTTGCTTAAAATCTGCCAGAAGACAACACCGGCTGTACCCGCAATAATCGAAATGATTCCGGACTGCGGAATGGCTTTTTTAACAACAAGGCCAAGGCCGTATGCGGCAAAAGGCCCGGCACAGCGGATCGCGAAGGCGAAAGTATTCATTGTGACTATATCGATATTGGCTAGAGATATGAGCGTTGCAACCGCAGCGGCAATAACATTGCAGAGCCTGATAGCGTGAATAACCTGCTTATCGCTCATTTTCCCTGCCGAAGGAACATACTTGATATAGATATCATTGATAAAAGTTGTTGAAAGGCAGAGCAGATTGGAATCCGCGCTGGACATAGTGGCGGCGATAATCGCTGCCGAGATAATGCCTGTGACAAAGGGCGGCGCGAAATGATTTGTAACCGCCATGAGGACAGCGTTGTTGGATGAAAGTGTTCCTAATTGGTCTTTTACCGCATAAGCGGCAAGCCCCAGCAGGGTCGGGAAAATCGCCATAAGCGCCATGAGAAGCCCCGAGAGCAGAGAAGCGCCTACTGCAGTCTTTTCATCTTTGCAGCTTTCAAAACGGCTTACCATTTCGGGGCCGGAAAGGAAGGTGCAGAAATAATTAAAGATATAGCCGATAATAACCACCCAGCCAATTGAGGTCGGATTGAGTTTCGCAGCCGGCAGGGCATTCGAAACAGCGGCCCAGCCGCCGCAGCCCTTTATAACAATTGGCGTTGCTATCGCAAGACCGAAAAGTATTATCATAAACTGAATAAGATCGGTGATCTGGTCGGCGATCATGCCGCCCATTGTTGTATATGCGATGATAATTACTGAGGCTATGAGGATACAGACATTGAGCGGAATGCCTGTAAGGACATTTACCACAAGGCCAGAGGCCGCAATCTGAGATGAGGTAAGACAGAAGAGCGCGATAATATTGAGCACAGCCGAGATTGTACCCGAGGGCCTGCCAAAGCGTCTGGAGATTACTTCTGGAATAGTGACAGACATTGTTTTTCTGATTTTAGGAGCGAAGTATGCGAGCGGAATCATCGCGATAGATGCAGTGAGAACATACCAGATGGCGCCCATTCCCCAGGAGCCAAAAGCCTTGCCCGCGAGTCCTGTGGTTGAGCCGCCTCCAATATTATTGGCCGACAGCGAGCAGGCAACCATGACAATTCCCATCTGCCTGCCAGCAATCATATAATCCCTGCTGTTTTTAATTTTCAGCTTCCCGACAACAAAACCTACAAGCAGCATTCCAAGCAGATAGGCGACTACGATGATGATTGAAAAGACATTGACTCCCATCATTTTTCTGCCTCCGCTTTCCTTTATAACATGGAAAGATGAAACCCGCGAATTATTTTTCCTGTCCGAAATGGAGAAGCGATGGAATGGAGATTTTGACCAGAGGCTGAAAGCCCGAGGGGAGATTCCGGAGGCCGGAGAGACTCTCCGGCCTCCGCGGGCGGGCGTTCTGCTTACTTTTCGCCGCCGAGTTCTTTCATTTTCGCGAAGCAGCGGGCCTCAAGTTCTTCGGAGGCCGATTTTCTGCTTATATTGGGATCGGGCTTGAGCGGATCGCCCATAATAAGATCGACACGGCCGCCAAAGAAAAAGCCCATAACTGTGGCGGGTCTGCGCTTTATCACAAAGCGGACAGGCACAATTGGTACATTAGCGTCAACGGCAAGATCGAAAGCGCCGCGTTTAAATGGCCGCAGATGAGTGTCATAACGGATAAGCTCGCCTTCGGGGAAGATATGCACAATGCGTCCATTCCGGAGCTGCCGGGAGAGTTCGTAGAAGAATATCTTTGATTCCATAAGAGAAACGGGGACAGGGACACTGCCAAGTGTGTCGACAAAGAAGCCGGCAAATGGCATAGCAAAATTGGCGGGAATCGAGGTATAAATAGGCTTGAGGGGCCAGACCGCAAGGGCCACCATAACAGAATCAATTGTATGTACATGATTCGAGACAGTCACGGCACCGCCCCTGAGATGCGCGCGGTGAACCGCCTTGCGGTTTTTAATGTGCAGATGCAGCACAAAGGTGCAGTAGAACCACTGCAGCGGAATTACAATAAAATAGTAAAGAACAATTGAGAATAATCTTTTGGGAAGTCCTTTGTTAAAGCGCCGCGCGTACGCCCTGCCCTCGGGAGTTTTTTCGATCTCCCGGCAGCGCTTGTCAGCCACGGCCTCGAGGAACATGCCTTCGGCCTTGCGTATTGACTTGTCGAGTCTGAATACTTCGCCGCGCGCGGCGTAGGCTTTTTCCATCTGCGCTTTTTCTTCGGGGTGTTCGATCCAGTAATCGATTTTTGCGGCAAGGTCTTTCGGGCTGCCCGGTTTGAATAGGCTGCGCTCATCGAGGGCGAACTGCTTGGTTGCGCTCTTGGGACTGTCCGCAATAACCGTCACCTTGCCGCAGGCAAAGGCCTCGAGGCAGGCGATAGCCTCAATCTCGACATCGGCCGCGTGCACATAGAGGTCGGCAGAGCGGATTATCTGGATGAGTTCAACCTGACTGTGAAAGCCAAAACTGACCCTGTCCGAAAGGCCAAGATCGGCGGCCAGCCTGCACAGGCGTTTTTCGCGCGGGCCAGCCCCGGCAAGCGTTAGCTGTATGCGCGAGGCATATTTCGACAGTTTTACTGCCCTGAGCAGAACATCCTGCCGTTTTTCAGGCGCGTAGCGGCCAACCATCAATATGCGAAATGGATCTGTGCCGCCCTGCCCGCTGGAATTGGAGTGAAGCGCATTGCCCTCGGGCAGGGGCCGGAACTCATCGGCTACTCCATTCGAGATAACATGGAAGCGGCTCCGGTAGTGGTGGGCGCGGAGCTCATCGGCGATAAAAGCTGAAGGACAGTGGATATTATCGACATATTTATAAAAAGTGACTCTGAAAAACCAGTAGATAAAAGCGGCGAGTGGAGCACCTGCTTTGCATAGTCCCATTCCATAGGTGATATTCTCGGGCTGCACATGGAAAGCGGCGGTATAGGGAATGCCCATCTGGCGCGCGATTTTTACGCCGCGCTTTGCAAGGGCAAAAGGCATAAAAAAGTGCACCACATCGGCACCGGAAAAGGCTTCTCGCAAAACAGAATCCACCGGCTTCGCGAAATGCACCGACTGATGGCTCGCGATCTCGGACGCGATTGGTATTTTCCATTCTGGCACCGCAAACATGTTTTCGCCTTTTACACCGGTGCTCACGATGCGGACAGTATGCCCACGGGCTTTAAGGCCTTCGACAAAACGGTAGGCAGTCATGGTAGTGCCATTGGTGAGCACTCCATAGCAGTCAATTACAAACACAATAGTCATTGCGTCATCCTGGTTTGATTTTTTAGAATTATAACAGGAATATCCCCGATGGCATAGACTGTCCAGAGTCTGGATGCCTCTGCGGAAACATGCTTTCAGTGCGGATAAAAGATGAAGGAGCATTCGCCCATTCTTCAATTTTTCACCTGGATTTCACATTGCCCTGTATACTATTGAGAATAGAGAGGAGACGTCCTATGCCTGTGTCCGTCCTGATCGCCGATGATGATCCTATGCTCAGGAACCTGCTCTGCGATATAATTGTCCAGCTCCATTACAGTTCCCTGCCTGCGGTGAATGGACGCGAGGCGCTCGACCTCTTTTATGCGCATCCGGAAATTTCACTCTGCATACTCGATGTGATGATGCCCCTTGTCGATGGCTGGGGAGTACTCGCCGAAATAAGGGAGAGAAGTGATGTACCCGTGCTTATGCTCACTGCTCTCGGAGGAGAGCAGCATGAGCTTAAGGGTATAAGATCCGGCGCAGATGACTATATCGCAAAGCCTTTTTCCTACGCGATTCTGCGCGCCAGAATTGAGGCGCTTCTGCGCCGTTCACAGCGGGAGCAGAACGAAATACTCTCGGCTGGAAAACTTTCGCTGGATATGGCGGCGCACAGAGTGGTGGCAGCAGAGGCAGCCATTGTGCTCAACAACAAAGAATTCCAGCTCCTCGCTTACTTTATGCGCAATCCCGGCATGGTACTGGAACGCGCACGCATTCTGGACCATATCTGGGGCCTCGACTTCGAGGGAGATGAGCGGACTATCGATACCCATATAAAGACCCTTCGCGCAAAACTCGGCAGCTGCGGATCGTATATCAGCACAGTGCGCGGCAGCGGATACCGCTTCGAGGCTCAGGATGAAGCAGAGCATCAGAATTAATCTCTTTTTATCTTTTACCGCCGTAATGGCGGGCCTTATAATTTCGGGCATTCTGCTCCAGTCCTTTCTGCTGGAGAAATATTATATTTACAGCAGCCGCGCTCTCTTTGCCTCCGCCGCGGCGGCGATAAAAGCCGAAACACCCGACTCCCTTCAGAATGCCATCGAAGAGATAGACCGCACCGAAGGCATATCTGTCATGATCGCTGACAGCAAGGGGATGGTGCAGGCCGCTTCCTTTTCGCGGAAGCTGGAAAATCCGCGCCTTCCAAAAGGGAGCGCCGACCTCATTTCGGCTGCAGGCGAGAAACTCCACATAAAACCTATCTATGCCACAGACGACGAAACAGGCAGAAAGCCGCGCCTTCTCTATATTTTCGAACTGTCAGACGGAAGAATTGCGATTCTCTCAAAACCTCTCTCCGCGATACGGGAAAGCGCAGCCATTGCCGGACGCTTTTATCTCATGGCCGGGCTTCTCGCTTTTCTGGCAGGCAGCGTTATTATGTTCCAGTTTTCAGGGCGCATGACAAAGCCCATAATTGAGATGAGCGGTATTGCCCGGAACATGGCGAAGCTCGGCTTTTCGCGAAAGGTGCAGATAAAAGGAGACGACGAAATAGCCGGGCTTGGCAGAAGCATAAATACGCTCTCAGAGAAACTTGAGATGAGCATAGGCGGGCTTAAGAAGGATATTGATTTTCAGAAATCCCTGTCACGCAATATTTCGCATGAGCTAAAAACGCCTATAGGGGTTATAAAAGGATATGCCGAAGGGCTCAAATACGGCGTCGCTGACAGCCCGGAGAAACAGCGGCAGTACCTTGAGGTGATTGTCGCCGAATGCGACCGCATGGATGGCCTTGTAAAGGATATGCTCACGCTTTCCCGTCTCTCAGCCCGTGATTTCAGACTTGAAAATACCGGCATTATCAGCATGGATCAGCTTATCTCAGATATTAAAGAGCGCTTTGCGGGCGAGGCGGAAACAAAAGGCATGAACCTTCTGCTTGAGGACTGTCACGGCATACATTTTGAAGGCAATTATGAATTGATTTTCAGAGCGCTGAGCAATCTCGTATCCAATGCACTGAAATATACAGACAGCAGCAGGTATATCCGGGTCAGCGCTTCGCAGGCAAACAGCACTGTAAATATCAGTGTTTATAATACCTGCGAGCCAATACCGGAAGAGGAGCTTCCCAGGCTATTCGATGAATTCTACCGGCTGGACAAATCGCGCAGCCGCGACAACAGCGGGCATGGGCTCGGGCTTGCCATTGTAAAGCTTATCGCATCGCTGCATTCCGGCTCGGTGCAGGCGGCCAACACAGCCGGCGGTATTGAATTCTCGCTTCTGCTTCCGGAGACTCAGCCCCGGAAATCGGCAGAATTTCACATGGATTTCATGGTGCCCGATAATAATTCCCAGTGTACACAGAATTGATTCTGTGTGCAGGAGGTCTCTATGAGCAGAAGATTCAGCAGAACACTTGCAGGAACGGCTCTTGCATTTGCCCTGCTTGCCTATCCCCTCGCCGCCCAGAAGTCGGGCGCAAAAAAGCAGCAGGGCCAGAAGGATCCGGCGGCCAATTACACACTCGCACAGGCGATGAGCGACAACGCCCAGCTTTCAACTATATCCTTTTCGGGTCTGGCCTTTATTACCGGGTCTGCTGGCGCCGATACCTTTATGCCGCCGGGAAAGGTCGCCGATTTTTTCGGCTTTCAGTATATGCGTGACATCGACACTGCAGGATATGGACATAATACCCAGTTTCTCTCGCGCGTCGCGAACGCAGTACTCTCAATACTGAATGATGCGCAGAAAGGAAAACTCGTGGCTCTCGCCCGCAGCCAGGCGCCGCTCTACATCCAGTTTGCCTACAACCGCTTTCCGCTGATGAACGCATTCAGGCAGAGCCTTGGCGGCCGGCAGGGCTTAAGTCAGAAGGCCTGCGCAGAGTATGTTTCGCATCTCTACAAAATCGACGCCGACCTGAGTCTGGGCAGGGCGGAGGCCGTGGGCGCCATTATCTGCTCGCTGACTGCTGAGCAGAAGGCCCGCTTTGCGGCCATGGAATTCAACAATTTCTCGAGCTGGCCTGATGTACCTGAGGACGAGGATCTGAAACGCGGGCTCAGCAACCCCGAGTTCACGGCAGTGATGACCTACGCGAGCGAGCTTTTCTCGTGGTACAAAGGGAATATCGACGCCGATATCTATTTCTGCCCTGAAAGGCATGGCACCTATTTTGGCGGTTTTTTTATGAAGGATTACGCGGCTATGAACAACCCCGATTACTTTATCTCGACCGCTGTAACAGGAGATAAGGGCAGGGATTTTCTGAACATTCTCGATGACGGCCAGCACGGGCTCATAGAGTCAATTATCGCGGAGCAGAAGCTCCAGCTCGAAGAAATCGCACAGATACGGAAAGATGTATCGCTTGAACTGCGCAAAGCCCAGACGGGCGGCACAATCGACAGGGATAAGGTGTACAGTCTCATCGAACGATATGGCTATGAAGACGGCTGGATATCATCGCTCTATGCACTGCGCTTTTCGCAGGTAAACGCGACGCTCAGCGCGGCCCAGCGCGCTGCCCTTGTAAAGCTCCGCGGCCTCGACGCTGTTCCTCAAGGCGCCTATCTCTTCTCGAACGAAATACCCATGCCGCAGACAGCAGACAATTCATGGCTCTTCGGCACAGCCGCGCTGCCCGATAATGCCGGCACTATGCCCATACCCCAGGGCTTTGGCGATGAGACAGAAAAGCTCTCCCAGTCCAAAGGAGTGAATAAATAATGAAGAAGCGCAGAGTGTTTTATATTGCGGCGTTTTTTCTCGCTATGCTCATTTCCCCGCTTTCGGCGGTGGGAGACAGCGGAAATGCCGCCATGCAGGAGCGGCCCTTTGAGGGCACGCTTGTGCTCGGCCGCCCCACCGCGGATTCAATTTCAGCGAGCATTACCGCGCCCGTCAGAACCACCGTCTATCTTGCCTATGGCATGACAAAGGGTTCGGAGAACCGGCACAGCGCCGAAGCCGCCGCGGAGAGCGGCCTCCCCGCCCTGATCTGCATGGATGACCTTAAGCCAGACTGTACCTATTATTACTATATCTGCTTTAGACCAGAAGGAAGCCAGCAGTACAGCCGTTCAGCTGAATATCATTTTTCAACACCGAAGAGCGCGGGCATCGCATTCAGCTTTGCGGTTCAGAGCGATTCACATCTGCTTAACAAGGCCGATCCGGAGCTCTACAGGCAGAATATGAAAAACATAGCCGCGCTCAGCCCCGACTTCATGTTTGATCTAGGGGATGCCTTTTTGATCGACAATGGCGGGACCGACACAGCAAAGCTCAGCCAGTCCAAAGTGGATGAGATATTCAGACAGCAGCTTCCCTATTTCGATATAGCTGCGCGGAATGCTCCGCTCTTCCTCACCATAGGCAATCACGAAAGCGAATACGGCGTCCTGCTGGACGGCACACCGGATAACGCCGCGGCAATGAGCACAATTGCGCGGCTTAAATACTATCCGAATCCAGAGCCCAATGCTTTTTATTCTGGGAACAGCGAGTCCGAGCCCCTCTTTGGCAGAGTACAGAATTATTATGCCTTTACCTGGGGTGATGCGCTCTTTGTATCCATCGATCCCTACCGCTACAGCGCAAATGGCGCATTGGGCGACAACAAGGGCGACGGCTGGGGATGGACTCTGGGCCGGACACAGTACAACTGGTTCCGCTCAACACTCGAGACAAGCAGGGCAAAATATAAATTTGTCTTTGCACATCATGCTATCGGCAATATGCGCGGAGGAGCTGAGATCGCGAAGCTCTATGAGTGGGGCGGGCAGGATCAGAAGGGCAATTATATTTTTGACCAGAAGCGGCCCGGCTGGGGCAAGCCCATACAGCAGATAATGAAAGACACAGGTGTGACTGTTTTCTTCCAGGGGCACGATCACCTCTTCGCTCGGGAAACCGTCGATGGAGTGGTATATCAGACTATTCCGAAACCCGCGGAAAAAACCGCGGACCATCAGAACAACTTTGGCTCCTTTGACGGCGACGTGCTCCTCAACTCGGGCTTTCTGAACATTCATGTGGGACCGGATGCTGTCCAGATAGACTACAACCGCAATTATCTCGTGGCTTCAGGAGAACAGACAACCGGTATTGTTTACAGCTACAGGGTGAGTCCTGACCATAAAGTAACAATTATTACATCAACAAAGGATGATCTCTCTGCCTATGGGAAAAATGATACCGCAAAAACCCAGGGCAGCGGCGGGGACAGGAAACAGAAGCAGACCGGGACTTCCGATAGAAAGGGGAAAGGTGCAGCGGGGCAAGGCGCGGCAGGTCCGGCTCTTGCAGCCTTTGTCGGCGCCGGCGCAAAGCCCGCTGCAGCGCCTGCACCGATACCTGCAGGTGGATTTGCCTTTGCCGTCGAGGCCGACCCTCATTTTGACGACAATACCGACAGCGCTGTGCTCTCCTGGACGGCCGGCCATATCAGGGACTCAAACCCCGCCTTTATTGTGGACCTTGGCGATGCTTCGATGATCGAAAAGCTCGCAAAGACGCCCGCCGAAGCCGCCGCGAGAACAGAGACAGCATCGCGCTATTTTGCGGGCTTTGCTCCCATCCCCGTCCATGAGGTTACAGGCAACCACGATGTCGAGCTCAATACGCGTAAGGGGAATTACTATTCTTTTACTCAGGAAAATGCGCTCTTTATTGTGCTCGATCCCTATGCCTACAGCAGCGAGAGCGCAGGCAGAGGCGGAGTATGGGCTCCCACCCTGGGCAGAGAGCAGTACGAATGGCTTAAAAAGACCCTTGCCGAGAGCAAAGCTGCCTTCAAATTTGTCTTTATACATAATATTGTCTGCGGTCTCGACAAGGACTGCCGGGGCGGCGCAGAGGCCGCAGCCTATGGCGAATGGGGCGGAAGAGGAGCCAATGGCAGCGACGAATTCGCGCGCATGAGACCCGGCTGGGGAATGCCTATCCACGATCTGCTTGTAAAATACGGCGTGAATATTGTATTCCATGGCCATGATCATTTTTATGGAGAGCAGAAAAAGGATTCAATTGTGTATCAGCTTGTGCCGCAGCCGGGATCGCCGGGGAACAGCGTAAACGACGCACCCGATTTTGGCTATAAAGAAGGCGTATTCCTGCCATCAGCGGGATTTCTCCGAATAATTGTCGGGGCAGGCAAAATCACGGTTGAATATCAGATGACTGGAAGCACCGGTACCATGACAATTCCCAATGCATACAGCATTGATTTATAGACAGAATGCCTGACAGCCGGGGCCGCAGGAGCCCCGGCGCCGCTGCATTCGAAGCGGGCACAGAGCGCAGGCCCGCGGTCCCCGCAGCAGAGAAGCAGCGGGGCCGCGGAAAGCGCCGCAGGCCAGCCGGGCGCTAGGCGCCTGACGACCGCCGCGGATGGATAAAGCCGAAAAAGCTTCCCACAAGGCCGCCCAGGATATGGGCGAACTGCGAGACATTGTCGCTGCCAGCAATGGAATTGTAGACCTCACGGCCAAGATACAGAATCATAATAAGTATAAAGGTGAGCGGAATCTCGCCTTTCCCGAAATTGGTAAAAGAGGCGAGCAGTATCATCATAAACACAATGCCGCTCGCGCCGAGAAGAATTGTATGCGGGAAAAATATCAGGTTGAGCACGCCGGTGACAAGGGCAGTTACCGCCATCATCAGCAGGAGCAGCCATGAGCCATAGGTTGCCTCGAGAATGGGGCCGATAAGCAGGATAAAACTGAAATTTGAAATAAAGTGATCGAGATTCGCATGGCCAAGGACATGGGTAAAAAGTTTTATGTAGTCCTTTATCGCCGAGACATGAAAGGGCGAAGGCGTTGAAAACCAGGACTGTGTAAGGCCCGGCAGTATTGTGCCTGAGAGAATAAGGACAGCCGCGGACGCAAAGGTAAAGGTGAGCGTTACAGGCGCGTTATACCTGATTCTCATAGCTGTTAAATCTCCCCCACAATGCCGCGTATAAGGGCCGAAAATTCGGGCCGCCGTTTTTCGGAGATTTCGATAACCTCCTCGCCCGATATGGGCTTGTCGAGAATGCCCGCCGCCATATTGGTAATGCAGGAGATGCCCAGAGTCCGGAGCCCGCAGTGCGCTGCCGCGATGGCCTCGGGCACTGTGCTCATGCCAACAGCGTCTCCTCCGATAATGCGCACCATGCGGATTTCGGCCGGAGTTTCATAGCTGGGGCCAAGGAGCCACGCGTAGACTCCCTCGCGCAGCTCGAGGCCAAGGCCAGAGGCCACTTTGCGGGCGCCTGCCCGCAGAGCGGGATCCCAGGCGCGGCTCATATCGGGAAAGCGCGGGCCAAGCTCATCGCAGTTCGCGCCCACGAGAGGATTGCGTCCCGACAGATTTATATGATCGCTGATCAGCATAAAATCGCCGGGTCTATACGACATATTGACGCCGCCAGCGGCGTTGGTAAGTATCAGATTTTTTACACCGAGCATTTTGAATACGCGCACAGGGAACACTACGCGGTCGAGCGGATGCCCCTCGTAGCAGTGCAGACGGCCCTGCATGACAAGCACCTGTCTGCCATTCAGTTTTCCAATAACAAGACGGCCGGCATGGCCGGGCGCGGTGGAAACCGCGAAGCCGGGAATATCGCCATAGGGAATTATAACCGGATTCTCTACCTCGCCGGCAAGACTTCCGAGCCCCGATCCAAGCACCAGTGCAGTATCCGGAACCCCGGAAATGCGCGCGGCAATATAGGCGGCCGCTTTTCTGAACTCCTCGACAGACATGAAATCTCCTTAATAACAGTTAGTACTATTTGAGCGGATTAAAGCTCTATCTGAATCTCCACAGGACAGTGATCGGATCCCATCACCTCCGGGTGTATAAGCGATTTCTTAACCGCGGGCAGAAAGCCTCCGTCTACGCAGTGGTAGTCGAGACGCCATCCGACATTCCGCTCGCGGGCGCCCTTTGCCCTGTAGGACCACCAGCTGTAGTGCTTTGGCTCCTTGCAGAGGTGGCGGAAGCTGTCCACATAGCCCGCCGCCACCCATTTATCGAACCAGGCGCGCTCGGCGGGAAGATAACCAGCGTTGCCTTCATTGGTCTCTGGATTGGCCAGATCAATAGCCTCATGGGCAATATTGTAATCGCCTGCCACAATTACATGTCCGCCTTTTTTTACAATGCGGCCGCATTCCTTCAGTACTGCATCGCAGTATCGCAGTTTGTAATCGATGCGCTTGCCTGCGTCCTGGCTGTTCGGGAAGTAGGCCGATATAAGGCAGAAGTCGCCGAAGTCAGCGATGAGGGTTCTGCCTTCATCATCGAATTCGCCTACATCGAGCGGGCGGACAGAGAGCGGTTCCTTTTTGCTGTAGAGTCCTACACCCGAATAGCCTCTCCTTTTGGCCGAGAACCAATAGGAATGGTAGAGACCGCTTTTCCCATGGCCCGATGCAGGCGCTGAAAAAGACGGCGCCATAAATTCTTTCGGCATCTGATCGACCTGGGCTTTTGTCTCCTGGAGGCAGAGCATGTCCGGGCTCTCCGCAGAGAGCCAGTCAAAAAGCCCCTTTGTTCCACAGGCCCTTATTCCATTTACATTCCAGGAGAAAATACGCAGCATGACCGCTCCCTTGATGCTATTGAGTTTCCTGTATCTGAAGATCGACAGAAAGTACTATCTTGTATATTTTGCCGCGGATTGCGACAAATTTGCGGGTTAAGAGATAATCGCCGAGTTTGCAGGCAATGGTATGTTCTCCGGGCTCAACACTGAATGAAGGCTTGGCCACATGATTGATCTTCGTTCCATCGACAGTGACTACCGCGAGATCGGGTGCTTCGATGGCAATAAGCGGCATAACGCTTTCAAGCTCGATGGAAAGATCGAGCACCTTGCCGGGCTCTATGGCAAAGCTGCGGTTTTCGTCACGGAAGGATTCGGAACTCAGGTGGATAAAATGACGGCCCGCCTTGAGCACGAGGAAGTCATGCCCGTCGATAAAGCGCATATCGGAGATGCGCTTTTCGTCGAGGTCGATATTAAGGGATGAATGCTCCATGCCGTCCGGATAGCGGAGCTGGACGCGGAGGGCACCCTCATCGCTGACAATTGGGCGTATTTTTATCTGGAAATGGACATCGCCGAGCTCGGCTCCGGTTTTGCCCTGCTTCGGGACAAGTCTGAAAACAAAGGGAAAGTCGCGGGGATCGACTACAGCGGGGAGAAGAGTGGAATAGGGAGTTGTCCTGAGTCCATGATCGCGGCGCACCGGCACCTGGATAATATAGCCCGCTCTGGATTTGAGCTCCTGCTGAGCGATACGCTCCCCCGAGAAGGGCCCCTGCTGGCCTTTCTCGGGCACAGGGTCAACTTTTTTCCAGGCTTCATAGACAAGCGAATCGAGAGCCTGCTGCGCGGATGGAGCCGCCTTGAGCTCAATCTCAAAGCCCTTGATAAAATAGGCATCCTTGGGCAGGGCAATGACCACGGATTCATCACAGCCTACGGAGAAGGCGCTCCCGTCCGCCGGATCGGAGGAAAGAGCCGCCACACCGGCTATCTGTGTTTTGAACTCCTGAGAAAAAAGCCCGGCATCCAGACAGAACAGGCAGACAATGCCTGCGGCGCCAAAGCGACGACGATTCATCATTTTCCCTTTGGAATAAGAAGCTCCGGATTTGTCGCTGTCCCCCTCTCCCGTACTTCAAAATGAAGATGGGGACCTGTGGACTGACCCGTGGAGCCAACATGCCCTATTATCATACCCGATTGTACCTGCTGATTCAATCGCACAAGGCGCAGGGAGAGATGTCCGTATACAGTCTGAAGTCCCCCGCCGTGGTCGATAATAATGTACTGGCCGAGAAGACTGTCTACTCCCGATGCCGAGACCTTGCCGTCTCTGGCAGCGTAGACATCGGTTCCGAGAGGAGCAGCCAGATCGATTCCATGGTGCATCGCCAGGTGGCCGGTCACAGGATTTACCCTCATGCCAAAGCCGCTCGAAAGCACGGCATGGGGCAGCGGAAAGCGGAAGAGCAGGCCGAGGAAAAGGGACCTCTCTTCTGCGGTAAAGCGGTCGCCGCGGAAAAACAGCAGAGAGCCGCCTGCCCCCTCGAGGAGTACTTTTTCGCCCTGCGCCAGTTTTCTGTAGGTAAGAAGGTAGTCGAGGTCCGACACAGGCTTTTCGCGCACAAAGATGCCGGGAGCCGAGGGAACTATGAGTCTTTCGCCGGGGACAATGCTGCGGGCGCGGTCCAGGTGATTCAGAGTTGCAAGCGTCTCGTAAGGCAGATTGAGGCGGGCGGCTATTGAGAATAGATCGAAGCTGGAATGGGCCACATAGAGATAGAAGACGAGCTCGGGCTGAGCTCCACCCGATTTGAGGGCAGCATAGGATTCGGCGAGCTGCTCCTGCTGCTGCAGATAGATGGGATCATCCTGACCCAGACTGCCAAGTCTGGGCAGGGCTGCCGCCGAGAGCCCCGTCTGGGAGGCGCAGAGATGGCCTGTGAGGAGAAAGAGGCCACAGATGAGGCCCAGCCTTGGGGTAAAGCCGAAAGCATCCACTACCTTCATTTGGGCTGCTGTTTTCGCGCTTTTGCCTTTTTAACGGCCCCGCGTACAATGGCATAGATAATAAGAAGAGAGATGAGCCCTCCCGCTGCGGCCGAAAAGGCCTTTGTCTCGCTTGCTGCAAAACGCCAGATTGGCCAGCTTATCGCGAGGGAAAGAATGAGTATAATCACGACAAGAAGCAGAAAGCGTCCAGGACTGCTGAATTCATGTTTTTCGCGCTTCATTGTTCTTCCTCACCGAGAAGCCCAGGCCAGGGGTCAGGACTTTCCGCCCGCCGGCGGTTCAAGGACTGAATCGACGAGATCCCGCAGAGACGCATCGAGCGGCTCTTCTTTCCCCTTATAATCCGGAGAAAGGCGGAAAATGCCATTTTTATAGACGATCATTCCGCCAAGCTCAGAGCTTCCCTCCGCGGGTGTCTCTTCTTCATCGCTCTGTTCCGGTCCGAGAGAAGAGGCAAGGCCTTTCAGGGCCTTCTGGGCCAGGACCGAGGGAGCGAAAGCCTCATCGGGGCCCAGCGCTTCGAGATCGGCACCCTGGACGGGGCCATCTTCGACCACAGGCAGCTCTTCAGCCACAGGCTCTGAGCCCAGGGCGGGGGCAAGGCGTTCGGGCGAAATATAGCATGAATAGGCGCCAATAGATTCACCGAGCGCAGCCGCAGTTTCATCGGCTGGGGCTGCCCCGGGGAGGAAATCGGGCGCGGCGTCTTGAGCGGCTGCAGCCGCTTCAACAGGCGCTGCCTTTTCAGTCTGCTCGCCGGCGGGTTCGAGTCCCTCAACGGGCTCCGCCTCTTCGGCAGGCTCCGCGTCTTCGGCAGGCTCTGCGTCTTCGGCAGGCTCGGCCTCTTCGATGGGCTCGAGCTCCTCGACAGGTTCGGCCTCTTCGATGGGCTCCAGCTCCTCTATGGGCCCGGCCTCTTCGACCGAACCAGCCGCCAGGGCGCCCTGCACAGGAGCCGCACTCTCGCCATTCCAGCTTTCAAGTGAGGAGAGGTCATAGGAGCCAAGCGAAAGGGAGAGCCCGCAGAAATCGTTCCCGTCAGACTCTTCCGCAGAGGGCTCCTGCTGGCCGACATCCGCGTTTTGGGCCTCCGCAGGGGCAGCCGGCTTCTCCTCTTCCGATTCGGCCACTGGCTCGAGTTCTTCGAGCGAGGCACTGTCCAGATCTGGAATTTCTTTTTCCGCGAGCTGATCGGGGCCTTCAGAGCCCATCAGGTCGAGAATTTCGGAGACGTCCATCTCGTCGGCGAGCTTGAGCATGCTCGCCTCGGGGATCACGGGTATATCATCATCCGAGTCCGCGAGAGCGAGGGCCTGGGCGGCGACTGCTCTGACAGAGCCGCTGTCGGAATCATCGCCTGCGGGCTCAAGCTCTTCAACAGGCTCGGCCTCTTCGACAGGCTCAAGCTCTTCTACGGGTTCGGCCTCTTCGACTGGCTCAGCTTCTTCGACAGGCTCGGCTTCTTCTACGGGTTTGGCCTCTTCGACTGGCTCGGCTTCTTCGACAGGCTCGGCTTCTTCGACAGGCTCGGCTTCTTCAACGGGTTCGGCCTCTTCGACTGGCTCGGCTTCTTCAACGGGTTCGGCCTCTTCGACGGACTCCGCGGGCAGGGGGGCGGGCGTCACAGGCATCTCAGGCGCCGGCTTCGCGGCGGGCCGGGACGAAGCTGCAGTGGCGGGCGGAAGCACAAAGCTGCCATTCTTCAGCGCCTCGGCGATAAGGCGCTCGACTTCCTTCGCGCTGATACCCGAGGGCAGAGCCGCCTCCGACTCAGCCTTCTTGCCGAGTATCGCGAGAATTTCATCCCAACTCTTATCAATAAGTTCGTCGACCTGTTTTTCCTGGCCCTTGCCCACATGGCCGACGCTCTTCTTTATTTCATTTTTGACTTCGCCGCGGCGCGCTTCGAGCTCACGGCTCCAGCGGGAGAAATCAATATCGGTCTTGTTATCAACATATTCTTCGAGCAGACCGATCTGAAAGCGCTTGATGCGGTCGGAGAGCACGGCCATGCGGTCCTGCTTCAGGTTGAGAAGGAGGAAGGTGAGCAGATAGGCGGTGACAAAGAATGAGCCGAGAAGGAGCCAGCGCATCGAGGCGGGAAGGCTGAAGGCCGAAGAGGGCACGAGCATCCCAATATATCCGGCCCGCGCCGTTCTGCGCGAGAAGAGCACGAGGGAATCCTGCCCCTCGCCTGAGGTGATGGTAAGCGGGCCGCCAGGGGCTGTGGCGGACCAGAGCTCTGCAACCCTCCCCCGTATGATCTCCCGGCCCGCCTGGGGGGCCTTGAGGACGATTCCGCGGTCCTGGGCAGGCAGAGCGGTCTCCCCTACCGAGAGAAGGCCTCCGTTCACAAGGTAGGACAGGAGCCCGTCCATCGAGACGAAAAAGACCGCGCTGCCGCGGTAGACATTGAAACTGTCATAGAATGGCAGGGAGTAGATAAAGCGTCCCTTTGTGCCGTCGAGACGGATCCGGCCCGGGGATTTGTCGGGCGCCTCAATAGTGGAATAGTCCTCATCGCCTTCGGCGCCGTAGTTGCGGTAGAGGGTCTCGGTCGGCGACTGTTTCAGAATATCGCCGGCAATTGTGCTGTAGTGGATGCGCTTTCCGCTCGAATCAATAAGTCTGAGGCCGGTGAGGCCCGGAGTCTCCTCCTGCAGCTTTCCCAGAATATTGACCCGGCTGAACACATCCTCGGCGCTCATGTTGGGAAGGAAGCTGCGCTTGACCGCCTCCTGGTTCAGAGCGGCGCCAAAGCGCTCCAGGTTGAGCCCATGATAGCTGTCTGATGCGTCGGCGAGAGAGTCGAGGGATTTTTCGCAGTTCCGGGTTATGGAGGGATTATAGAAGCGCGACTCGACGACATTGAACAGCCCTGAGAAGGCTGCAACGGCGAGTACAGCGCAGACAGCGACGGCCGAAAGGAGGCTGAGACTTGCTTTCTGGCCGGTAGTCATTTTCTATTCCCCATAGATTTCTTCCCCTAGTATATCGGAATAAGCAGGAAAGGGCTGTACCTAAAACAAATAGGCGGATCGAGGAATTCCAACTTCCTCGGGCAGGGAGTATAGTAAGGGAGCTTTGAGGGGGGCCCTGAAGCCTGCCCCGCGGGGAGCGGAGCTGGATTCAATTCATTATGCAGACAGTAGATGAGCGCATCACAGAGGAAGCGGCGGAGAAGCTCAGGGCAGCCATCGGAGAAGCCGGGGGCAACGAGGTCTTCGCCGTGGGCAAACTCAACGAAGAGGGGCTTATAGGCGAGCTCGCCGTGGTGGCAAGGGGCGACCGGAGCTCTGTCCCTGCCCTCGAGCCCTACATTGAGCGGGGCGACGTAATCCTGCACAACCACCCTTCAGGGCATCTCTCTCCGAGCGAGGCGGACGTAAATGTGGCCGCAGCCGCAGGCTCGAATGGCGTCGGCTCCTATATTGTCGACAACGAAGTCGAACGGGTCTATGTGATCGCCGAGCCCGCCCGCCGAAAGGCCATTGTCGAGCTCGATGAGGATGAAATCGCCGGCGTGCTCGAACCGGGTGGAAAGCTTTCCACGATTATTCCCAACTATGAGCCCCGCGAAAGCCAGGCACGGCTTGCCCGCGATATTGTCCGCGCCTACAACGAGGGCAAGGTGCTCGCCGCGGAGGCGGGCACTGGTGTTGGAAAATCCTTCGCCTATCTGATCCCCTCCTTTGCCTGGGCGATCCGCAACGAGGAGCGGGTGGTCATCTCGACAGCGACAATAAACCTTCAGAAACAGCTAATTGACAAGGATATTCCCGTTGTCGAAAGTCTCTTCCGCAAAAAAACAAAGGCTGTCCTCGTCAAGGGAAGAGGCAACTACCTCTGCTGGAGGCGCCTTGCGGAAGCCCTCGATGAGGAGGGGCTTCTCGCGACGCCCGATTCGCCAGTCCGCAAAATCGCGGACTGGGCCGAGACTACAAAGACGGGCGACCGTTCGGATCTCTCATTCTGGCCTGAGGAATCTGTCTGGTCCAGAGTTGACTCCGAGGGCGATTCCTGTCTCGGGCTCCGCTGTCCCTACCGCGAAAAGTGCTTTGTATTGAGAGTAAAGCGCGAGGCTGCCGACGCGCAGGTTGTCATCGCAAACCACCATATTCTCTTTTCGGATCTTGAGGCGAGGATGAATGGCGCAGGCTACGAATCGACCGCCGTCCTGCCGCCCTTCAGAATCCTCGTGATGGATGAGGCGCATTCAATCGAAGCGAGCGCGACAAGCCTGTTCTCCGAGAGTCTCAACCGTTTTTCGGTCTACAAGCACCTCTCGCGCATTACGAGGCGGAGGGGCGGCCGGGACTATGGCATTCTTGGAAAGCTCCGCGCCCTCAAGGATTTCCCTGTAGAAAAGCTCGACAAGCTGGTCCCCGCCGTGCAGGCCGCCCGCGACGCGATGGGCGCGCTCGACGCATCGGCCGCCCTCCTTTTTCAGGGCAGAGAGAGGACATTCAGGCTTGTGGCGCAGCCGCGCGGAAGCTCTCAGGCTGGCGGCGCAGGACGCCAGAACGCAGGCCCGACAGAATCGCAGGGCAGAGAGGACGGCAGAGGCTCCGGCGGTTTTGCTGCGGCTCTCGGCCTCCGCGGACAGGGCGGAGCCGCAGGTCCCGAAGCTCTGCCGGGCCCCGGCGGCGCCGATATCGCGCGTCTCCTTATGAGGCCGATGGCCGAGCTCCAGAGAAGCCTTCTCGCTGTAGTCGAAGTGCTGCGCTCCGCCCTTGAGGAGCTCCCGGACAGTCTCTCCGAGGAGCGCTCCATTTTCGAGGCCAAGGTCTTTATGCGCGGCATTACTGAGGAAGCCAGCCTCTGCGGTTCCTTTAAGGAATATGAGGAGAATCCCGACAAGGTATTCTGGCTCGAGAAGAACAAGACAAGCCAGGGCGAGATCTTTGTCGAATACACGGCGACTCCCCTCGATATCGCAGCCATTATGGACGAGGCAGTCTTCTCAAAATTCCGCTCAGTTATCTGTACTTCGGCCACTCTTTCGGTAGGAGAAACCTTCGATTTCTGGAAAAGCCGCGTCGGTCTCTATCATAATAAGGAGATAGCTGTTGAGACCGCTTCCTACCCCTCACCCTTCCCTTTCAGAACCAATGCCCTGCTCGCCATAGATACAGGTGCCCCGCCGCCCGAAAGCCCCGCCTTCAAAGAATATGTAAATGGAGCCGTGGTCGAGCTGCTCAGGGCATCACGGGGACGGGCTCTCGTGCTCTTTACTGCCTACGACATGCTGAAGGGTGCCTACGACGCCAGCCTCGGCCCGATGGGCGAGATGGGCATAGCCTGCCTGCGCCAGGGCGGGGATGAGCGGGGCAAACTGCTCGAGCGTTTTAAAACCGATATATCGAGCGTGCTCTTCGCGACGGATTCCTTTTGGGAAGGCATAGACGCGCCGGGCGAAACCCTCTCCCTTGTCATTATCTGCAAGCTGCCTTTCCGCGTGCCGACTGACCCTGTCCAGCTCGCCCGGGGCGAGGCTGTCGAGAGGCGCGGCGGTTCATCCTTTATGGAGATCTCGCTTCCAGAGGCTGTCATACGGCTCAAGCAGGGTTTCGGCCGCCTAATCCGCCACTCCCAGGACAGGGGCGTTGTGGTCATTCTCGACAGCCGCATGGTCACAAAGCGCTATGGCAATCTCTTTGTCCAGAGTCTGCCTCCCTGCAGACTCCTCACGGCAGAACTGCCCGAAATATCGAAACAGGTCACAAAATTTCTGGATGACTGGTGAAATCGATTGCGCCAGGACCGCCCCTCGGCTACACTGGGGGGGCTATGCACATATATAAGATGGAGAATCCGGTACAGCATTATATCTGGGGATCGAAGACAGGAATAAGTTCCTGCCTCGGCATTCCCAACCCGACAGATGAGCCAATGGCGGAGCTCTGGATGGGCGCTCATCCCAAAACGCCTTCCTTTATCATTGTGGATGGGAAAAAGCACAGGCTGGACGAGTATATCGCCGAGGCCCCCGATGCCTGTCTCGGGGCCGGCACAGTCAGGCGTTTCGGCCCCGGCCTTCCCTTCCTTTTCAAGGTACTCTCGGCCGGCCAGCCTCTTTCGATCCAGGCCCATCCGACAAAACAGAAGGCCGCGCGGGGTTTTGAGCGTGAGGAACTCGCGGGCATCCCTATAGACGCCGCAGACCGCAACTACCGCGACCGCAACTACAAGCCGGAGATGGCGGTCGCCATCACGCCCTTCGAGGGCCTCTATGGCTTCAGACCCATCGATGAGCTTCTGGCCAATGTGCGGCTCGCGGCCGGTTCGGAGGAGTATTTCAGAAAAGTCGCGGGCAGACTGGAGCGCGACCGGAGCAGGGTCGAACTGTCTGTCTACTTCTATTCGATGGTAGCCGCCGACGCGGCGGCCAAAGCCACCATGCTCGAAGTCGCAAAGCACAATATCGATGAGCTTCTCGATGAGGGAAAGCTCAAGGCCGGGCAGAAGACCGCTTTCGAGTGGAGCAAGCGGCTCTGCGGACTCTATCCGGGGGATATAGGCGCTCTCGCGCCTCTCATTCTCAATTATATCTCCCTCGCGCCCGGAGAGGCCGTAGCTATTGAGCCCGGTGAGCTCCATGCCCATCTCGGCGGCACCTGTTTCGAGATTATGGCCAATTCCGACAATGTGGTGCGCGGCGGCCTTACGCAGAAACATATCGATGTGCCCGAGCTTATCTCGGTACTGAGTTTCGATGCCGCCCCGGTACCCGTGCTCCATCCCGAAAAAACCGGCGCCGGAGAGGAAATCTATCCGTCCTTTGTGCCCGATTTTCAGATCAGCCATATACAGCTTAAAGATGGCAGAACAGTCGAACGCCAGCCTGCATCTCCAGAGACAGCGGGACCCGCCATCTATCTCTGCCGCGAAGGCTCGCTCAGGCTGAAAGAAAACGCGGACAGCATGGAGATACAGCACGGCGAATCGGTCTTTGTGCGCGCCGACGTTGACAGCTATGAGCTTTCGGGCAGTGCCGATGTCTATGAGGCCCGGCTCGGCAGCGTTCCGGGCGGCAATTGACCATCTATCTTGACGGCGACAGCCTCGAGGCCGAACTCCGCGCCCTCCTTGCCCGCCGGGCCCTCGCCGAGGCGCAGAGAGCGGCGGCGGCGGGGAAAGAACCGCGCTTTTCGCTGAGGGCGGTATCGGCGCGCCCGCTCAGGCTGCCCGGCGGCATAGAGTGCATCGCCGTCGAGGCGGGCCCCGACGCGGCGGACAACCGCATTGTCGAGCTTGCGCTGCCGGGAGATCTCGCAGTTACGCGGGACATCCCCCTCGCGGAGCGCCTTGTTAAAAAAGGAATAGTTGTTATTAACGACAGAGGAGATGTCTTTTCCGCGGAGAATGTGGCAGAGCGCCGCTCCCTGCGCGATGACGCTGTCCAGCTCCGGAGCCTTGGGCTCGCGCCTGAATCGCCCCGGGGCCGGAGCTGGGGCGAAAAAGAAAAAAAGCGCTTTGCCGACGCTCTGGACCGCGAGATGTCAAAGCTGCTCGCCGCCCGGCATGCCTGAGCGCCCGCTCCGCTGGCTAGCGGGGGGTGCCCGACTGGTCTGAGGGAATGTCCTGAGAAGTCCCCGGCGCGGCGCTGTTCTGGCCGCCGGCTTCCTGGGCGCCGTTCAAATCGGCGGCCCCTCCATTTTCGGATGCCGCCGGATTCGCAGAAGCGCCGCCGCCCTGCTCCGAATCACCGGGCTGGGCGGTGTTTTCCACGGCAGGCTCCGGGCCCGGAGCATCAGCCGGCACGCTGCCTTCCTCGGCAGGAACCGCGTTTTCGAGGGCCGAATCCGTATCGGGTTCGGCCGTCGTCGGAGGCGGAGTTGTGTATTTTCCTATAAGATAGTAATAGCGCTCGCGCAGTATGGGCTTGCGCAGCAGAGTCGCGGGCGTATATTTGACAGGCGAAGAAAGCAGGGCTATAAGCTTCGCAGTCTCGCTCCGGGAGAGGTCCGAGAGGCCCCGCCCATAATAATGCCATGCCGCGGTCTGGATGCCGAAAATACCCTTTCCCCATTCCGCATAATTAAAATAAAGTTCGAGAATCCGGTCTTTGGGCAGAAAGAGCTCCAGTTCGAAAGTTGCTATCAGTTCAAAATACTTGCGCACATAGCTTTTTTCGGGCACAAGAAAAAGTGTCCGGGCCATCTGCATGCTGAGTGTGGAGCCTCCATAGAGGGGCTTACCCAGTTTTTTATTTATTTCGTATGCGCGCTTTATCGCCTCAATATCTATGCCATGGTGTTCATAGAAATTGCCGTCTTCGACCGAGATGAGCATCCGGCGCACATAGCGCGGTGTATTTTTTAGGCTTATAGAACGCGGCCTTTCGAGCTTCCAGTGATCCACCCAGGCGCGGTAGGCCATCAGGACTGTTGCCGATGGATTGACATATCTGTATGCAATTATAAGCAGGGAAGTGCTTACAATATAGAAAAAATGAATGCCAAGGAAAAGCGCGAGCAGAAAATGGCCGATTTTCGCCGCTGCATGCAGCGCCTTTGAGCCCGGGCCAGTGGCGGTCTGGGACGGAGCCGCTGAAAAGGCCGCCGCAGGCGCCAGAGTCAGCGCAGCGCTCCCGGCGTCCAGCCTGAAGGCTGGAGAGGCCAGCAGAAAGAGCGGAGAGGCATCCGTGGCGGGGCCATTTCCGGAGCTGGCCGCAGCTGAGTTCCGGGAGGCAGACCCGCTGTCCGGAACAGATCCGGCGAGCGCTGAGCGCAGGCGGGCGGCCACCAGTGACTCAAGCCGGGGCCAGCCGCAGGGGGCGGTTTCATGGCGGGAAGACAAACTCATAGTAGTGCCTTAGTGTAGCACCGGGAGCCCCGGGGAGCCTAGCCGTAGGCCAGGCCCTTTCCTTGACATGCTTCCGGCACTGGTTCTACTATAGTGGCTAAAATCCCGAAAAGAATGAAGGATACATCCGTGCTCAAGCGCAAATTCTTCTCCTCTCTTTTTCTGCTGTCCGCTGTCTATCTGCTTTCAGCGCCCCTTCCGGCGCTCTCCGCCGAGGAAACTTCCTGCCCCGGACTCTACAGATATAAGCTTGAAAATGGCCTCGAACTCTATGTCTACCGCGATCAGGCTCTGCCCATCGCACGCGTCGAGATCTGCTTCCGCGCGGGAGCAATCGTGCAGACAGAAGACAATGCCGGCATTTTCGCCCTCTATGTGCGCTCCGTTATGGGGAGCAGCCAGTCTGGAAGCGAAAAGCCAGCCATAAAGGCAGCCCTCTCCGAACTGGGCGCCGGCGGCTGGAAAGGCGGCGCCGCCAATGAATCAGTCTCATTCTCCATCAAAGTTCCCTCGGGCAGAGTGAACGAAGCCCTCGACTTCTGGGCAGAGAGGCTGCGCCCCGCCTCCTTCGACGCGGAAAGCCTCGAAGACGACAAGGAAGCCGCGGTCGCGGACATAAAGGCGGCCGCCTCCAATCCCGCCATTGTCTACAGGGCCGCAATAAACCGGCGCCTTTTTAGGAAATATCCCTGGCGGCTCAGCGCAAAGGGCCGTGCCGAGGCAATCCAGGCCCTTACTCCCGCTGCCCTCGAGAAAATCCGTGACAGTTGGTTTATTCCGAACAATGCGGCCCTTTTTGTGGCCGGCGATGTAGCGCCCGAGGAGGTATTCGCGGCCGCCTCGCAGGCTTTCGCCGGCTGGAAGGCCGGGCCCAATCCCTGGCAGACTCCACCTGCTCCGCAGGCGCGGCCCGGCGTTGTACGGCCCACTTGGGTTGCGTACGCCGACAGCGGAATGCCCGAGGGAATGGCAGAGGTTGAGCTCAACTACCGCGCGCCCGATCTCGGCGGTGATATCGATTCAAGCTATACTGCCACGCTATGGACCGAGCTTGCCTCCAACCTCTCGGGACGCTTTATCACTGGCATAAAAAAGGCCATCCCCAAGCTTGTCGGCGACACCCCTGTGGGAGTCGTCTACCTTCCAAGCCGCGATTCGGGCCAGCTGCGCATCTCGGCATCATTTGATATTGGCAAGAATGATTCGCCCGTTTCGATGGCTCAGTCCTTTAAGGAACGCGCCCGCGGATTTGAAGTAACAACTATGAGGAGTGACCCTTCATACTTCTCGGTCCGCGATTACGAAGAAGCAAAACGCTCCATTATCAATGCCAGAAAACGCAGGCTTGAAACAAGCGATGGCCTTGTCGACGAGCTCGCAGGAGATTGGGCCGCCGTCTCTGCCGACTATTTTTTCGGCTACGAAAAAGCCATACAGGATGTCAGCCAGCGCGATGTCAGCTCCTTCCTTCAGAATTACATTCTCAGAAATCTTGAGATTGTGGCCCTGCGGCTGAATCCCGCTGATTTTCAGAATGAAAAGAAGCGCCTTGTATCGAATGGTTTTGAGATAATGGATGCACACAACGCTTTCTGGTGGCAGAAGTGAGACGAGGCTCCCGTCCCCGGAGCATCGCTGCTTTTGTTCCATCCCTGCTCTGCGCTTTTTTCATCGTTTCTGCCTGCGCGACACAGAAAGCGGGCCAGAAGGGGACAGCTGAATCCGGCAGCCCGGCCGCGCGGGAGAACAGCGCCAGGCAGGACGGCAGGGCTTCCAGCGTTCCCGTGCCTGCTTCAGCGGGCACGGTCTCCGGCGCTGCGGAGGAACCGGCAGAGGCCGCCGTTTCGGCCGGCAGGGCGGAAGCTGCACTCCCGCCCGCCGCAGCCGCTGCTCCGGAGAAAGACTCCTCTTCCGCTGTCAGGCATATAAAAAGAATAAAGACAGTTTTCCATTCTGAGCTCTTTGAGAGAGAGGAGCTGTCTGCGGGGACTTCTCTCCTGCTCGCGCGGCTTCCTGCGAAGGGCAGCGCATGCATCGACCTCTGTCTGCGCGGCCCCGCCACAGTCTATGACGCCCTGGGCCTGATTCTCGCCGCCCGCGAGGCTGAGGCTGACTTCCCTGGCCCGGAAGCAGGCGCTCTGAGTCTGAAACTCAGAGTGCTGGCAGGAAATTCTCTCTGCCTTGAACTGAGCGGAGAACCAGAAATTCTCGGCCGGGCGGCCGCAGCTCTCTGCTCGGCTGTAGTGCATCCCAGGTTCAGCGCGGGCGGCGCCGGCTCCGGAAACAGACAGGACGATGAGGATGCCTTCCAGGGAGCGCTGCGCTATCTTGAAATCGCTGCATTGAAAAGAGAAGATGCGCCGTATTCCCCGCTCGGCGGGGACGCCGAATTATATTCGGCCAGACTGGATGTGCTCGCGGCCGATTGGAAACACAATCCGCGGCAGGGCAGACTCTTCTTCTGCGCAGCCGGAGACTTCAGCGCGGACTCTCTGGTCGGGACTCTGTCCGCTGCCCTTGATCCCCTGTCCCCGGCTCAGCGTCCAGAGGCACAGGGAGGATATATCCCGCAGACGGCCAATGCACAGACAGTTCTCTCCAGCCGCGCCCCGCTTGCAGCGGGGGCCCTCAGGGCATCATTTCCGCTTCCGCCGCTCTCATCGCCAGAACGCGCCGACCTGATACTCGCGCTTTCGATTGTCCAGGATGAATTTGAGAAGGGCAGCGCCGGTGGATATGGGGCGGCGGGCGGAAAGGCAGCCCAGCTGCCTCGGTCTGAATGCTTCAGCTTCTATTTTGAAGAAGGGCCCCAAAGCCTTGGCTATATCGAAATAGCAAATGCGCAGAACCCCGCTGTGGTGCGGCAGGAAGTAGAAAGCATTATTGCACATTTTAAATATGGAAGCCTGCCCAATGGCAATTCTGGACTCATTACTGACGCAGCCTTCGCCGCAGCCAAAGCCCGCGCCATAACAAGAACGTACAACTGTGATGACAGCCCGCGGGAGATAGCCTACAGACTCGCCACGGGCACCGCCCTAGGCGGCGACGGGCTTTCTTTTTTCAGGCTCGGCACCGCGCTCCTGGCGGAGACAAGGGCCCTTGTCGAAGATGCTGCTCTCAACTACCTTGAGCCTGAGGACCTTGTCTGGACTGGCTGCGATGCCCGATAGGGCCTGCCGCGGCATATGCAGGGCTGAGGCCGCGGCAGAGTGCCTATAAATTACTTGCTGACTACATACACCGCATTTCCATCGCTGCGCTCAGCCCCGCTGTTGGCAGGAGTATTTATCAGATTATAGCTTCCAGAAGTGCCTGTCGCAGTTATCATGGTTGAAGATTTCCCACCATCGAGATTTATGGCCATATCGGCGCCCAGATCCAGCGCAAACTGCGAAAGCTCGTTGATGGTTGCGCCTTCGCTGACACCGCTCTGTCTTCCATCGACTACAATAAAGAAATAGCTGCCATCTGAGCGCACGCCTACAGCGGTACGCGGATTGTTCCCGTAGAAGCTGCTGTATTCTGCAACGCCTGAATCCTCGGCGCAGATTGCCCCACCGCTCACAAGAAGCGGATCGCCATCTGGCCGGCCGCCTCCTATGCAGTCCACAACATCGGACCACGCGCTGTCCACAGTGACGGTAATCTCTATGGCATCGCCTACAGCCAGAGTCTCGAGCGCAGTTGCGCCATCGCCATAGCCCGAAAGAACCATATAGCCGCTGCTGAGTGTGGCATTGCCATCTGCAGAAACTGCCGTGACTGTACCGCTTATGGTGCCATTGGATGTAACCGTATCGTCTGTGCTGAAGGTTACCTCATAGCCACCGCTCGCTGTTTCGGTAGAGCTGTAATAATCGGGAGTATAGAGCACAATTTCGTTATCGCCGCGTGCCGAATACGCGCTGTCCGGCTGCGAAGCAGAAGTAGTGGCGTCGCTCCTAAGCTGATTCAGAATATTTATTTCCACATCATCATTGTCCTGAGTGCTGCCTGTCCAGGAATCGAATGTCATGGCAACAGTTGGAATTCCAATTATGGCAGTCCCATCGCTCTTTATCCCGAAACTGTAGCCCGGATGGCAGTTATATGTAGTAGAAGTTTTTGATCTGCTGCTATAAAGGCTCCAGGTGCCGTCTGTTACATATTCGCCAGTAGTAAGCCAGCGGCCATTTTTCATGGTAAATCCAAGAGGACCTCCGGAAATGGTATCAAAGAAATCGCCATTTACTCCGCCAAGGACAGTGTAAGTTGTATTGGCTTCCACATAAGCGGCCATATCGGAGGTAGTATCCAGCCCGCGCACATACCCGCTCGGACAGCCGACCGCAATTCCAAGGGCGGAATTCTGCGATGGATCGACATCCAGCACATAGAGTTTGTTCAGTTTATATCCAGAACTGAACGAAGTCGATTCCTCGGAAAGATTATAGGAGGTCTGAGTTACTCCATCGGCCACTACGCTTCCTGTTTCGCTTGTGACACTGTAATTGGTAATATCATAATACTTTACTGTTGTTGAGCTGCTCGAAGAGCTTGTGCTGTCTGACGATGAAGTGCTCGATGTGTCCGACGCAGAAGCTGCACCCGCCGCCTGATCGCAGGATATCAATGCCACCGACAGAATGAGAACAGCGGCAGAGACAGCGCCAAGTACTTTTCTTCTCCTCATAAATTCCTCCTCCATATACTTTTCAGTTAATTGTCAATGCTTGCCTTTTTCGGCCTCACCGCAACCCAGCTGTAAATTGGATGAATCCGGATGTCTTGTTATCATCCCGCTTTGGAAAACCGGCAACAGGACTATCCTGACAAATTGTCGAAAATTCTGCCCTTTGAATTTTTCTATTGCCGCTTCTGCAAACCGGCGCTAACATTGGGCTTATGAAAATAAGAAAATCCTCCTATTTTTCACGGCTTCTCTTTGCCTTTTTATTTGGAGGATTTGTCCCATTTCTTATGATGTCCCTGATTTATATTTCCACATCAACAAAGATCCTCGAGGATATTTACGAAAGGCGTTCAAAACAGGCTCTGCAGGAAATTGCCGCATCTATGCACAGCCTTATTGAAAATTCTGGACATATTGCGCAATATCTCGCCAAATCCACAGCAATAAAAGAATATGCTGCCTTCAGGCATGGCACGCCTGCGGCAGTCTCCGCCGCCAATCAGGCACTTTCTGCCCAAACCTCCGACAATGCCATAAACCCCTATATAATTCCAGTTAATGGAGCGCAGGTGCTTTCGCATGCGCCACCGCCAGATGAGTACAGACTTCCGCTCTATTCAGGATGGGGAATTATCGGTGCGCTTTCCCGCAGGAAGGACTGTTCGGCAGTTCTGGCATATGCACAGCCGCACCCTGAACCCTCTGCCAGCATTTCGCTTGCCGTCGGAACCAAAATATTCCATGAAGGCAGTTTTTCCGGCTATGTCATTGTCGATGTAGACCGCTCCTACCTGGACGAGCATATCGGACAGATTGCCCGCTCAAGCGGCACGCTCAGCGATCTCGTTCTTTTTGATCATTCCGGATGCATAATCTACCATATGGCTAACAGGAATGATGAGGCAGGCTTTTCTCTTCCATTTCTGCATAATGGTTCTAATTATATTATTACCAGAGAAAAAATCGGATCAGGTATGGAGGCTGTTGGATTTTTCCCGGCCGGCGCGCTTGACGCCTACGGCAGAAGCATTTCGAAAACCCTTATCCTTATCTCCGGCCTCAGCATGCTGCTCTTTCTGGGCATGGCTGTGTTTACCGCGCAGTCAATTTCAAGGCCCGTCCATATGCTGAGCATTACAATGCAGCAGGTTTCGCTGGGGCATCTCGATGTGATCTGTCCAGACCCCGCGCCTTCAAAATCGCATGATGAGATTTCCATGCTTATTCTGCAGTTTAATCAGATGATAGGACAGGTAAATGATCTAGTTCATAATAAAATCGAACAGGAACGCAACCTGCGCCTCGCTGAAATACAGAATCTTCAGTCCCAGATCAATCCGCATTTTATTTACAATACTCTCAATTCCATACGTTCAATCGCAAGGCTCAGGGGCGAGACGGAAATATCGGGCATTACAACAAGTCTGGCTAAAATAATACGCAAAGGCACATCTGGAGGAGAACATTTCTGCACACTTGCACACAGTCTTGAAATCGCCCGGGATTATTTTAATATTGAATCCTGGAGGTGGCCCGAAAGATTCAGCTATAAGCAGTCCGTGCCCGAAAGCCTTCTTTGTGCCAAAATCCCGAATCTTATCATCCAGCCTATTGTCGAAAACGCCCTCTCGCATGGGCTTGAAACAAAGACAGGTTCCGGCAGCCTTGCAATCGCCGCAGAAGAAAAATCCGGAATTCTGCTGATCATGATAGATGATGATGGAATTGGCATCCCTGCCGACGAACTTGAAAGGATCAGGAAGACATTTCTCGATATTGCGGTCCACAAGGGCATGGCAGAACCGTCCCAGACGGAACCGAAGGAGCAATCCGCCTTATTCGCACCACGTCATGGCATAGGCCTTATAAATACCCACCGGCGTCTGGTCCTTATCTATGGACCAGATTATGGACTTGATATTTCCTCTGCATCCGGAATAGGGACCCGTGTTGCCATACGCATTCCCTTCTGTATCGATGGAGAAAATCAAAATGTTTAAATCGATTGTAATTGAAGATGAACCGGCCGCCAGAAAAGAGCTCGTTATGCTTACTCCCTGGGAAGAGCTTGGCGTTGTCTGCGTTGGCGAAGCCGCCGATGGAGAGGAAGGTCTCGTTCTGAGCAGGCGCTGCCATCCAGATATTGTTCTTACAGATATACGAATGCCGAGAAAAGACGGCCTCGCCTATGCCCGGGAAATTCAAAATTTCTGCGGAGAGGATGCACAATGGAAACCGGAAATAATCATTCTCTCGGGCTATTCTGAATTCGAATATGCACGCACAGCGCTTACCCTGGGTGTCGACGAATATCTACTAAAGCCTGTCGATGATGATGCACTCAAGGCTGCTATAGAACGTGCCAAATCACGCCTCGAGGAGAGATCCAGAAGAAACAGAGCCGAAAAAAATTTCTTTACTGAATACCGGTCTGGAAGCGCTGCAGGCGAGACAACTGGCTATGTTGATTCCGCAGTCAGACTCATCAAGGAAAGGTACATACAGGGAATCACCATAGAAGAAACCGCCGCCAGCCTTAAAATTTCCGCCGGCCATCTGAGCAGACTGTTCAAACAAAGTACGGGCTATACCTTTGTAGATTATCTCATGTATATACGGATAAAGCGCGCGATAGAACTGCTTCAGGATCCGGCCATTAAGGTTTACGAAGTTGCCGATCTGGTTGGCTATTCCGATGCACGCTATTTTGGACAGGTATTTAAAAAGATAACAGGGCTCACTCCACGGGAATTCAAGGCTGACCAGAAGATTTGATCTCCGTCCAGCGTACGAGAAGCGGATTGCGCATTCTGGCAGAATCCTCTATCGGATAATCCACAAGTCTGATTCTGGACAGTTTGATCTCCGAAGACTCAATATCCCCTCGGACGCTCCGCCTATGCCAGCGCGAGCTGAGTATCGACTGCACATCCCGGCTCAGCACAAAATCAATAAACTGCCTGCCCTGCTCCGGATGCTTTCCGCCTCTGACAAGGGCTATTCCATCGGGTACTGCACTTGTCCCCTCAGAAGGATAGCAGTAATCGACCTTTCTGCCCGACTGAATCAGTGACAGGGCCGAATTTTCAAAAGTAATGCAGGCGAAAAAATCCCCCGAAGCCACTGAGTTATACACCGCCGAAGAACTCGCCCCCACTCCTTTTGCGCCAAGCTGCAGGCGGAGCTTTTTTACATAGGCCCATCCAGCATCATAGCTGGAATTCCCGGCAGACATTGACCTGAGAAGGGTCATAAGAATTGTATAGGAAGATCCCGAAACAGCAGGATCCGCCATAGCCAGATGTCCGCGGTAAAATGGCCTGAGCAGGCTCGACCAACAATGGGGAATGTCCTGTCCCTTAACCAGATCTTTATTATACATAATTACAACTGGAAGCACAGAAAACGGGCTCCAGAGCGAATCACGGGATTTAAATGAACTAATTATTGCTGAGTCTTCAGCACTTGTATATGGGATAAAGCAGCCGCGGATGGTTTCGAGCGATTCGACGCCGCCGCCCCATATAATATCCGCCGTCTGCGGATCCGCCCCGGCCTTGATCCTATCTATAAGCTCGCCTGTGCCTCCTCTCACGACCTCGACATTTATATCCGTCCGCTGCCTGAACTCTCTTACTATATATTCGATCATATCGGCCGCATGAGGAGAGTAAATGACAAGGGCATCATTCTGCGGACTGGCAGCACCCGCGTTACGGCCGCTGCAGCCGGCGGCCATGAATGCAGCGGCGGCGGCCAGCAGGCATAGATAAAAAGAAAATCCGCCCCGGTGCTCCGGAGCCAGACTGCGCACCGCTTTTGCCATTCCAGTATTTTTCAGCATGTTCTCTCATCCGTTCCACTGTGCGGGGCTTTTCAGTATGCCAGCCCCGGGGAAGGAAATCAAGAACAGATCCATTGAATATTCTTTATGGAGAAGCGTATTTACCTTTCGGAGCCATGAAATTTTGTAACATTTTGAGATTGCGTCCTCCGATTTTTGCCCTTACAATGGGCAAAGGAGGAACACCTATGGAAGAGAACAGTGAAACAAAAAAGAAAAAAGGATTTATGGACTGGTACTTCAAGACGAACCTGCTCTACAGAATTCTCGCCGGCCTTATTATTGGTGCACTGCTCGGCATAATTTTTAAAGACAAGATCCTCTGGATTGCCCCCTTTGGCGATCTCTTTGTCCGTCTGCTCAAGATGATCGTCATGCCCATTATCGTGGCCACGCTGATCACGGGAGCCGCCTCCATCAGCCCTGCAAAACTTGGCAAGGTTGGCCTCCGCATAGTGGTTCTCTATCTGCTTACTTCGGCTTTTGCCGTATGCATCGGTCTCTTTGTCGGCTGGATTTTCAGGCCATCGGCGGCTCTCGTCGCCGAGCAGGTCGCAAGCGCCGGCGCCAAGGAGGCTGCACAGATCAATATTGTGGATACACTCCTCAATATTATACCAACTAATCCCTTTGATTCCATTGTCAAGGGCGATGTTCTCCCTGTTATTTTCTTCTCAATTCTTTTTGGCATTGGTCTTTCCTACCTGCAGGTAAGCAGCGAGGAAAAGGTCCGCAAGACCGGCGAAACGCTTATGAACTTCTTCGATGGCGTATCGACTGTAATGACAAAGGTTATAAATGGCATTATGCAGTACGCGCCTGTTGGCGTGCTCGCCCTAATTGCCACAGTGTTCGCGAAACAGGGAGCGAAGGCCTTTGGCGGTCTGGGCATGGTCACGCTCACTGCCTTTGCCGGAGACCTGCTGCATGTGCTGCTTATCTATACCGGCATGGTGGCCCTCTTCGGGCTCAATCCGCTTACCTTCTGGAAACAGGCAAAGAATCCCTTTATTACGGGGCTTGTGACACGCTCTTCGTACGGTACTCTGCCTATCACCATGGAAGCCGCGAAAAACCTTGGAGTCCCCAAGGAAGTCTACAGCTTCTCGCTGCCTCTGGGCGCGACAATCAACATGGACGGCACCGCAATATACGAAGGCGTCTGCGCGATTTTCATCTCGCTCTCTGCGACCGGCCAGATGCTGACCGGCACTCAGATGGGCACAATTATTCTTACCGCGACTCTGGCCTCGATTGGCACGGCCGGCGTTCCCGGCGCGGGCGCGATTATGCTGCTTATGGTGCTCGAGTCGATCGGTCTCAAGGTTGAGGCTGGCACGGCGATAGCCGGCGCATACGCGATGATCCTCGGCATCGACGCCATTCTCGATATGGGCCGCACCTCGCTCAATGTCACTGGCGATGTCGCCTGCACCGCCTGTGTCGCAAAGCAGATGAAGCTCCTCGATATGAGCTACTGGAAAAAGAACAGCTAGTATAAAAAAACAGACAGGGCATGGCGCCCTTGTCTGCCGCGCATTCCGCGCATTCTGTGCCGCGGAAGCAGTCCCCTAAAGAACAGGGGACTGCTTTTTTCTGCGGCGGCCTCCCCGGCTCACATAAGCTTATTCGTCTTCTTCGATCGATATAACCGCGGGGATAGTCCGGATCGCTTTGAGGGCGCGTTTGACGTCTTCGCGGCTGCCCACTTCCATGGTAAAGGAGCCGGAGACGGAGCCATCGCCTCTTTCGCCAAGGCGGCCCTCCCGGAGATGGCCGTCGAATTTGCGCACCGCGCCTTCGATCTCCGAGAACAGTTCGGGGCTGCGCCTCGCGGTGAGGCGGAAACGCGCGGTGACAAAAGCGGCCATGGGCTCCCAGCTCACTTCGATGCGGCGTTCCGCGAAATCGGGAATGGCCGCGAGGCTTTTGCAGTCGGCACGGTGCACAATAATGCCGCGGCCCCGCGAGACATAGCCCACTATCGCATCGCCTGTTACGGGGCGGCAGCAGCCTGCAATACGTATCATGAGGTTTTTGGCGCCGCCAATGGAAACACCTGCTTTTTCGTTGCGTACGGCTGCGCCTGGCTCAACACGGCGGAACACTGTCTCGGCTGTATGCCCCGCCGCTGGAGGCTCATGGACTATATGCTGATCGGTGAGGCCGTCTGTCCGCACTGCCCGGTCCTGCCCTCTGGACTCGTGATTTTCGGGCTGGGGCTTAGGCTGGGCATGCCGCTCTTCCGGCCCCGCCGAAGAGCGCCTTCCGGCAATAATATTCCTGTCAATTGCGATTACTTCGCCCGACTGTATAAGCGAGGCGCGTATTTTGGAGCGGGCCTTCGAGGTCTTGGCGAGAGGCAGCCAGTTCATTGTGGGGTGGGCCTGCGGCGAGGTGAGAATCTCCACCACCTGCGTATTCTGGAGCTCGCCGTCGAGGGGCACAATCTGTCCATCGGCCTTCGCGCCCATGCAGTGATCGCCGATATCCGTATGAATCGCGTAGGCGAAATCGAGGGGGCCGGAGCCGGCCGGCAGCTGTACTACATCGCCCTGCGGGGTAAATACGAATATTGAATCTTTTAGCAGCTCGCGCTTTATTTCGTCGAGATATTCCGAGCCCTGGGAAATAAATTCGCTCCACTCCTTCAATCTATTTACAATTGGCAGATCCTGCGGATCCGGCATTTCCGCGGTCATACCCTTCTTGTAGAGCCAATGCGAAGCAACGCCGTATTCAGCTACATGGTGCATATCCTCGGTGCGGATCTGCACCTCGAGGAGCCTTCCCTCAAAACCCATAACAGTTGTGTGGAGGCTTCTGTAGCCGTTTGCCTTGGGCATGGCGATGTAATCCTTAAAGCGGCCGTCGATGGGTTTCCAGAGTCTGTGCACAATGCCGAGCAGGGTATAGCAGTCTGTCTCGCTCTGGCATATCAGCCGTACGCCGAGCAGATCGAAGAGCTCCTCGGGCGAGCGGCCCTTCTTTCTCATCTTCTGATAGATAGAATAAAAATGTTTGGCCCGGGCCTGGATATCGACGCTGATTCCCTCTTCGGCCGCGGCCTTTCGTATCGCATTTTCAACACGCGCAAGATATTTTTCCCTCTCGCTCTTTTTGGCTGCGACTATATTTTTAATCTGCTCATAGGCCTCACGGTTCAGAGCCTTGAGCGAAAGATCCTCAAGTTCATCCTTGAGCCATGAGATACCGAGCCGGTCGGCAAGCGGTGCAAAGATATCAAGGCATTCGGAGGCTATTTCCTTCTGCTGATCCTCTGGCAGATATTTGAGGGTCCGCATATTGTCAAGCTTGTCAGCGAGTTTTACAAGGATAACACGGATGTCGCGGGTCATCGCGAAGAGCATCTTCCGGATTGTCTCCGCGGCCTGGACGCTCTTGTTTTTGGCCTTGAGCGCGGCGAGTCTCGAGACTCCTTCGACTATCGCCTCCGTCGGCCCGCCAAACTGAGCCTTAAGCTCGGCGGCAACAGAATCCCGCGCAGCTTTTATGGCCAGCAGCTCCTGGGCGCCCGCGCTGCGGGTGGCCTGATGGCGCTTGTCAATATTGGGCAGCTCATGGGGAGGGGGGCTGGAAGGAGGTTCCACCCCGGCGGGAATCTCGATCTCCGCTTCGCTTACGGAGGCGGAGGGCCGGGCTGCCCTCTGGTTTTTCTTCTCACTGGCCTTTGCCGCGGCGAGAGCATCCACCTCGGCCACATCGAGGGCGTCATGCAGAAGCCCCGCCACTACGGAGTCCTCGTCCATGCCGAGATCGAGCAGAATCGCGGCTACTCGCACATCGTGGCTGAAGGCGGATTCCCCCGATGCGCGCTGCTTCCCCGCAAGCATGCGTCTGGAATATTCGGCCGCGCGGCCAATGCGCTCCGCTCCTTCGGCTGAGTATGTCTGCTTTACTTTCGAAAAGAAATCGGACTCTATCTCTTCCAATTAGAGCCTTCCTTTCGTCACACGGGCGAGGCCGGCAAGATCGGACAGGGCCTCCACGCTGGAGAATCCCACACTGGAAAAAAGGGCGCGCAGAGCGCCTGCTTCGGAGGGATCGGCCTCGACAGCAAGCCAGCCGCCCGGGGCGAGCATGCGCGCAGCCTCCGGAACAAGGCGGCGGTAGGGCTCGAGCCCGTCTGCGCCGCCATCGAGGGCAAGGAGGGGCTCATGGAATTCGGCTGCGAGAGGTCCTGCCTCCGAGGCCGGCACATAGGGCGGGTTCGCAAGGATGAGGCCGCAGCTACCCGGCCGCGGCAGGACCTCTGCTGCAGTGCCGCCGGCCCCCTGCACCGCAGCGCTGTCCGCGCCTGCAGCGCTCTGTACTGCAGACCTGTCCCCCCCTGCCCGGGCCTGAGGGCTCGAGGCGCTGGTTTCGGAGAGCAGATCCGCAAGGCAGAGTCTGAGGGGCCCGCCTGCCCGTTCCGCCGGAAGAAGGCGGGCAGCATTGCCGGCAGCCACTGCGAGAGCATCCGCCGAAATGTCCGATGCTGAGATGCGCCAGGCCGGCCTGTCGGCGGCGATGCTGATGGCAACGCAGCCCGAGCCCGTGCAGGCCTCGTGGACGCGGAGGGGCCGCAGCCCCTCAATTTCATCGCCAAGCGCGAGGGCTGTCTCGACAAGAAGCTCGGTATCAGGCCGGGGGATCAGCACACGGCTGTCCACACAGAAATCGCGGCCCCAGAATTCCTTTATGCCTCTGATATAGGCCACAGGCTCCCCTGCCGCCCGGCGGGCAATAAAGCTCCTGTAGACCGCAAGCGGGGCGGCATCAATCTGTTCAGAATAGCTGAGGATGAGTGCTTCTTTTGTGCAGCCCAGGCTGGCCGCGAGGAGGACGGAGGCGTCGAGGGAAGGAGTTCCGCGTTCCTTCCGATCTGCCTCGGCGAGGATCCGCACTCCTTCCTGGAACGCCTCCCGCCTTGTCATGTAGTCTCTGCCTTCATCTGCTCTTCGCGTGCGTTGAGCACAAGGGCATCGATCATCTCGCCGATATCGCCCTGCATAAAGAGATCGAGTTTATACAGGGTGAGGTTGATGCGGTGGTCTGTGACGCGGTTCTGCGGGAAATTGTAGGTGCGGATGCGCTCAGACCTGTCCCCCGTGCCCACCTGGGATTTGCGCTCCGCCGCCCGCTCCGCCTGCCGTTTCGATTCCTCGGCCTCGTAGAGCCTCGCGCGCAGAATGCGCATCGCCTTGTTCTTGTTCTTTATCTGGCTCTTCTCGTCCTGACAGTGCACCACAATACCTGTCGGAATATGGGTAATGCGCACCGCGGAGTCAGTTGTGTTGACGCACTGTCCGCCCGGACCGCCTGCCCGCATCACGTCGATGCGCAGATCCTCGGGCTTTATGTCGATCTCTGTCTCTTCCATCTCGGGGAGGACAGCGACGGTCACGGCGCTCGTCTGAATGCGGCCCTGTGCCTCAGTCGCGGGCACTCGCTGGACCCGGTGCACCCCGGACTCCCACTCGAGCCTCTCATAGGCGGCCTCGCCCGAGACAGAAAACACAATTTCCTTGAAGCCGCCAAGCTGGGTTTCGCTCGCCGACATAACTTCAATCTTCCAGCCGACGGAATCGGCATAGTGCGAGTACATTCTGAAAAGATCGGCCGCAAAGAGAGCTGCTTCCTCGCCGCCCGTCCCCGCCCGGATCTCCATTATTACGTTTTTGTCGGCCATCGGATCCCGGGGTACGAGGAGTTCTTTGAGCCGGGACTCGACCTGGGCATGCTGCTCTTCGAGAGAATGGAGTTCTTCCTTCGCTAGATCCCGCATCTCCGCGTCGGATTCATCGCGGACAATAGCCTTGGCGTCCTCGATCTCTTTGGAGAGCGATTTGTAGCGCGAGTATGATTCATCTATTACCGCGAGCCGGGAACGCTCCCGCATAAGATCGCGGTAACGGTTCTGGTCTCTGGCCGCGTCAGGACTGGATACTTCCTGATCAATATCATGAAGTCTGGCAGAGACCGCCTCGAGCTTTTCGATCACGGGCGCACCTTTTCGGTAAAATGCGGGCAGGCATAGACTACTACTTCCATGCCTGAATCAGTCTCATCCGGCTCCGACACAAGGGCCGTTGAAAGAAGTCTTTTAAGCCTGCAGGAGGCGTCCCGTGCGCAGAGCGGGCAGGCGCCGTTGCCACGGGGGTTAACATCGAGTCTCATGCTGAAATCGTACCCGAAAAAGCCCTGTTAACGCAAGAACACCGCCCGGAGGAGGCCACAGGGCGCGCCCTGTCCCGCCGCGCCCTGTGGCCTTGCTGCGCGCCGTCCCGCCGCGCCCTGTGGCCTTGCTGCGCGCCGTCCCGCCGCGCCCTGTGGCCTTGCTGCGCGCCGTCCCGCCGCGCCCTGTGGCCTTGTTGCGCGCCGTCCCGCCGCGCCCTGTGGCCTTGTTGCGCGCCGTCCCGCCGCGCCCTGTGGCCTTGTTGCGCGGGGGGGCCGACTTTGCTATGATACAGAGTATCATGCTTGACTATAAGTACATTAAAGACAATCTCGCTGCGGTCAAAAAGAATATTGCTGACCGCTTTATGAAGGCTGACGCCGACGCAGTCGTTTCGCTCTACGACAAGCGCAACGAGCTCATCCAGAAACTGGAAGAAGCCCGCAAGCAGCGCAACGAAAACGCCGCCGCCATGAAGGGCAAGCTCGAGCAGGCAGTCCGCGAAAAACTGATCGTCGAGGGCAAAGGCCTCAAGGACCGCATCGCCGAGCTCGAAAAGGAATCCGAGGAAGTATCAGCGAGGCTCGAGACAGAAGCCCGCAAGATACCGAACATGGCTCACCCTGATGCCCCCATAGGCAAGGAAGACAAGGGCAACCTCGAAGTAAAACGCGTCGGCGAGCCGACCAACTTCGACTTCAAGCCCAAGGATCATGTCCAGCTCGGTCAGGATCTCGATCTCATCGACTTCGACAATGGAACCAAGGTCTCGGGCACCAAGTTCTATTACCTCAAAAACGACGCCGTCATTCTCGAATGGGCTCTTGTCCGCTATGCCCTCGATATACTCCGCAAGAAGGGCTTTACCCTCTTCGAGACACCCGATGTCGCCAAGACTGATATTCTCGAAGGCATCGGCTTCAACCCGCGCGGCGCCGAGTCCAATGTCTACACCATCGAGGACGAAGGCACCTGCCTTATCGGCACCGCGGAGATCACCCTCGGCGGCTACTATGCCAACACCATCATCGACAAGAAGGACCTGCCCCTCAAACTCGCAGGCGTCTCCCACTGCTTCCGCCGCGAAGCCGGCGCCGCCGGCCAGTTCTCCAAGGGACTCTACCGCGTGCACCAGTTCACCAAGGTTGAGATGTTCGCATACACCACACCCGAGGAATCCGACAAGACACACGAGTACCTCCGCCTCATCGAGGAGGAAATCTTCTCCGGTCTCGACATCCCCTTCCGCGTAGTCGATACCTGCACCGGCGATCTCGGCGCTCCCGCCTACCGCAAGTGGGACCTCGAAGCCTGGATGCCCGGCCGCAACGACGGCGAGTATGGCGAGATTACTTCGACGTCGAACTGCACCGACTATCAGGCCCGCCGCCTCAACATCCGCTACAAAGACGATGACGGCAAAAACAAGTTTGTACACACGCTTAACGGGACCGCAGTTGCCTGCTCCCGCGCGATCATCGCAATTATGGAGAATTTCCAGCAGGCGGACGGCTCCATAAAGATACCGAAGGCGCTTGTGCCTTACACGGGTTTCGATGTAATTAAGAAGAGATAATCCAGGGGGGAGCACACTGCTCCCTTCCGCGGAATTTTCCGGGATTCAGAAGCAGAAGAGCGGCGGAAGAATTTCAGCTGCTTCTGCGGACGGGTCCTGGCACAAAACGAGGTGGGTCTCGAGTTCTCGACCTGCCTCGTTTTTTTATGCCACCTGCAGTCCGCGCATTCACCCAAAAATCATCTGCGTCCTTCTGCATGTTTTGCCGCCAGGCTCTGCTTTATTGCTGCTTAGGATCCTCTTCGCAATCCACATAGGGAAAGTAGTTGTTACGTATGCTGCCTCCCCGTGGTCTGCGCTTATGCCAATTTTTTTATAAAGAGAGGCGAAAATACTGGATCCTTTCCCACAGCAAGCATATTCATTCCCTTCCGCGTTCTGACCATTTAAAATGGATCCCTCACATTTTTCAACAATGTCTTGCGGTTTATTCCGCCCATTCATGAAGCATTTCAACCCTTCATTACAGTATGTCTCGGCTGCTTTACCAAGGTTATGCATTAAACCGTTCAATTATCGCCTGTCTGATTGCCCGCCCTTCAACCTTATACATCTCAATTGCTTTCACATTATCATTTGTTATCATTACCTGCCCTTCATAGATATCTTCTTTTTTATAATCCTTCATGCGCGATTCCGTTGATGCATTTCGATGCTGCGGCTCAAAATTAAGTCTGTAAATATCTGTATTTTTTAAAACCCAATATTTTACACAATCCCTAAAAACCGCCATCCAAATAAACACATCACAGCATCCAGGTTTAATTTGCTGAAAATTCATCAGGAATCTTGCCTTTGATTTCGATGATAGCGCCTTCATATAAAGAGGTTCATCGCTTTTATCCCGATTTACTGCACGCGAGGCCTTTACCTCTATTTTAATGATATTTCCCATATAAGGAAGGAATAAATCATATTGCCCCTTATAATTATTATCCATTTTTCTATTTGGCCTCCTAAGTTCGGGCTCAACAGAAAGCAAATGTCCAAATCCCCAAGTATCTCCAAAACTCCGCGGACCAGTCATTTCAAAGACATATAAGAACAAATTTCTATCAATGTATTCATTTCTAAGATCAATATACTCCTCAAATGAAAGGCACTTTCTTGCCAAAAGAGAACTAATAATATATTCATACTTGCTAAATGGATAAATACTCTTTACGGATTCAACTTCCGATCTGAAATTATCAGGATCAGAAAGCCTATCTATCAGCTTATCCAGTTCATTTTCAAGTATTTCCATATACCGCCTTCCTTATATAATTATATTCCTCATTGTCAAACTTGAAATAATTCATAAAATATAATTCCAGCTCAGTTTCATCTACATTCCCCTTCAATAATTCATTATACATATCCTTTATTACATCATGCTCCTTCTTCGAAAACAAGGGCAAGGGCAATGCCTGTAAATGCGACTTTAGCACTTTATTTGAATTGAATTTCTTCTGAAATAAAAATGAATAAAAACAGCTATTAAAAAGGCAGACTATTGTTTCCATTGGATAATTTTTAGGAATAAATAAATTTGCGCTATTAAGCAATAATGATTTATTTTCATCTAAGACGCATATTATCCTATTTGATATAAATTTATATACTATTTTTCTGCTTCGATAATATCTTATTGGCGCAACCTGCTGGTATTTTTCCGGCATAAACTCAATATATACTTCCGGTTTTTTAAATTTATAGGCATCAAGATCTTTGCCTCTATAAATGGGCTCAGCATTACCTGTTATCTTAGGCATTAAATTAGCCTTATTATTTCCAGTCACGATACCTAAGGCAAATATATCGCTGTTAGAAAGAAATGCAGATTGTACAGAATAAATCCGTTGAATTATTTCTTTATCATTTTTATCCATAGAAATTGGGATTAAATAATCCGGCGGCACAATGTTTTTTCTTTGAATTGCATACTTATATCCATTTTCAATTTTAATTGCCGTTTTATTACTCTCTGATTTAATTAGTTTGAGCAGAAAGCATTTAGATTGCACACCCTTAAAAACATTACCTAGATGTTTGATTTCAATATCATAATTTCCATTTACCAATAGTTTCCGAATATCCTTATGCGCTCCAACAGACAGTAGCGATTCAGGCAAAAAAAAGTAGAGCTGCCCTTTTTCGTTCAGCATATTGATCGAATTAAATAGAGCTATGCTGAAAACCTCTGTCGTATGCAATTGCGGGTAGCTTAGCAATAAGGAGTCTTTCTCTTTCCTGGATAACTTGCTGCCCCATGGTGGATTTGAAATAACAATGTCATATCTATCAGAATCAGCAAACAGATCCTGACCGCCATTGCAAATTATATCATAATATTCTACATGGGCTGCCATATCCGGATCGGAGAAAAATAGCGCCAAATTAATTTCACAAATAAAAAGCGCTATTTTATCTATATCACGGGCCCAAACTAATGAAGGATCATGATGTTTGGATAGAACCTTAAGAAGGATGCCACCGCTTCCGCAGCATGGATCGACAACTTTTGAATTTAACGGTATACTGATATCACGCAGAAGATATGAAGGCGTATAATAGGATCCTGCAATTGATTTTGCAGAAATGTTCTGAATTGATTGATAAAATGCTCCCAAAAAGTCATCATCATTATTCTCAATTTTAAAATCTTTAAATACTGAAATAATCCGGGAAGATGGTTTTTCTCCCATAATAGTGCACAACTTTTTAATTACCATTGAATCTTTATTTAAAAGATTATTGTAGTTTAAAATTGCCCACCCAAGGGAAACAACCCCCTGTTCTATTGAAAGATCTGATTCTTCGAATGTTTTTACGGCCTCATCAAGCAGCTCTCTTCTTTGCTTATTACTTATTCCCAAATATACCATGAATTTTATGGATGACTGGGATCGGTTGGCACGCGAATTCAACTTGATCCCTGTTTTTTTAAGGTACGAAATTGTCTCGGAAAATGTCTTCATTGTAAAATTCCCATTTTTATCAGGAGCTGGAATAATGCCCGTTTTAATCCAGTTATTGACAGTTGCGAGCGATACATTCAGGACATCCCTGAAATCCTCCCGCCTGTATAATTTTTCAGATTCCATGACTGCCATTATACATAATTTGCCGGAATAAGTACAGGCAATCTACAGCCTGCCCAACGGCCTTATATGCCCCAAAGAGGCCTTCGCCCTCTGTTCCAAAAGATGACCGCCTTGCGGTGCTCCTGTAGAACAGGGGGCCCGCTTCAGTTCAATAGTAGAAAGAATCAGGACCATTGTCAGGCCCGCATTGGATTGATTCTACATGAAGACAATTATGCGCATCTGTACATATTCACTTTATGATGAATTGGAATTACTCTGGCAATGAGGGCAGGCTCAAGGGCCGCTCAGCCTCGGCGAAAGCTGCACAAGGGAGGATATCAATGCTGCCAGAAGAAGAAGCCCTGCCAATTGAGGCGGATCTCAGGACTGAGGTTTTCTGCGCGGAGAAAAATGGAGAAAAAGTGTATGAGGCTGTCAGCTATGATATAAAGGCTGATGGTTTTCTCCTCGACGGCGTGTGGTACAGGGGAAAGCCGGACAGCAGGACTGTCTGCGCTTCGCCCGAGATGTTCTGCTCGGCAGAGCTGGCATTGTATGCCAACCGCATCGATCTCGGGTTCGAGCCAGTTCCGGAGTAAGGATGCAGTTTTAATTGCAGCTATCAATGCATCCGGCTGCGCTCTCTGCCGCGCTTCCCGTCACACTGTGAGCGGGAAATCTTCAAATCCGCTTATAGACTCATTGCGCATATTTTTACCATTCAGCAGACAATAAAAAGGTGCGGTTTGGGCCCCTTTAACTTTCAATTTGTCTCTTGGTATTATAGAGATAGAAAGCAGATTGGGGGTGCCGGACTCTGAGCGTCCAGCGTCCGTCTGCGTTTTTTTTCTCGGCTCCCAATATCTCTTTAAAAACTCCAGATTATTTTAACCGGCTGGCCTTCAGCATTTGAATGCCGGCCCCGCATGCCTTATAAATAAGGCAGAGATGTCTGCGCTTCGCAGATCTGCCATGCCGGAATCCATTATTAAATACTGTCCATAAAACGAAATGAACACAGACAGCCCCCGCTCTGCAGGCAGGCGCTGTCCGCGGCTCGATCAGGGGAGACAGCAGATGGAAGAATGGGCAGGAATGACGAAAAGTGAGTATGAACGCCTTATGAAGTTCGCACTTAGGGCGGTACTTAAAAACTCCATAGACTATATCTTTATAAAAGACAAAAACGCCGTCTGCCGTGCCGCCTCCGATTCCTTTCTCCATCTTCTGCAGCGCATGCCCGCTGATGTCTATGGTCACCCGGACTCCGAATTTTTTGCCAAGGAGCTCGCCGATCACTACCGCAGCGATGATCTTAAGGTGCTTCATGGTGGAAAATCGATAATTGGCGAAATTGAAAAAACCGCGACAGCCGACGGCGGAGAACAGTGGGGACATACACAGAAGTTCCCCATCCAGGATGAAAAGGGCGGCATTATCGGTCTTGTCGGAATCAGCAGCGATTTTACGGAGCAGCGCGAGCTCGAGAAAAAAGCCAATGATGCCCGCAAAGAAGAGGACCTCCTTAACAATGTTCCTTTCGGCTGCGGCATTTTTCATTTTGAAGACACCCATTTCTGTGTCGATATGACCAATGATGGTCTGTACCTAATTCCATATTTAACACCGGACTACATGAGTGCCTTTAAGGGCAGGAATTTTGCAGGGCTGCTGTACAGACCAGACCTCTCGGTACTGCATGCAGAATACAGCCGCGTAAAGGATCTGCCTGGCGAGACAGGAAGCGTGGACTACCGCGTTTATGGAGCCGACGGAAAGCTGCACTGGCTCAATTCCAAGTTCAGACGGGCATATATCAGCAATGGTATTCAGTATTATTATATTACATATGATGATGTTGACCGGCAGAAACAGTCTGAGCAGGAAATGCTTACTATCAGGCATATGTATGACAATGCCGCCATGGAGGCAAAACTCGTTATCTGGAATTATGATATAGAAAAGCATGAAGTGACAATTCCACAGGCGGGCTATACAGGCGAAATATGCAAAAAACTGCATATAGAGCCGGTAATTGAAAATGCTCCTGAGTCCCTGGTTACCTATGTGGATCCGCGCGACGTGAATGCATTTCTGGATACCTATAGAAAGATAGATAATGGCGCAAGCTATGCCCGATGCGATTTCCGCTTTCAGCTGCCCGGGCAGAACATCCAGAAAGTGGAGCGCATGAGTCTCAGGCGCATAGAGGATGAAAATGGCAATCTGATCACTGTGCACTGCTGCGGTCAGAATATCACCGCACAGAGGAATGGCGAAGAGCGCTATCTAAAGGCGCGGCTCCAGCTGGAAGAGGCTCATCCTAAAACTCTTGGTTCCTTCCATCTCAATCTTACCCAGAACTGGTGCGGAGAGGGCAGGAGTTCTATCGATTTTGTGCTCAAGCAGCAGGAATCGGGCACCGTAGACGGCTACTTTGCCGAATGCTCCAAGCTCATTGCAGATGATACTGTTGCAAAGCAGTTCTTCGCGAAGTTCGACCGGCAGAAGCTGATAGCCGAATTTAAAAAGGGCCATACCTATGCCTCTCTCCAATTCCCGACTGTCTCAAAGAATGGCTCCCGGCACTGGAGGGAAGGCGAGCTCTATATGCTCCAGAATCCCTCAACCGGCGATATTGAAGCCGTCACGTATGGCATAGATATCGATGATCAGAAGATAAATGAACTCATCGCCGAAAAACTCATCAGCGAAAATTTCGACTATATAGGACTGATAAATCCGCTAGACGGGACAATCGAAATCCGCGTCGGTCAGGCCTCTTCGGTAATTCCGCCCGAAAGCAGAAAGTCATATTCCTATGCAAAAGCATGGAACGCCATTGCGGATATGATCGCTCCAGGAGACAGAGAAAAGTATATTGCATCAGTAGGACTGAACACAGTTCTCGAATCTCTGCGCTCCACCGGCCATTATTCATTCTCATATAGAAGGACTGCCGGCGGCCAGGCTCTGCTCAGAAATGTAAGCTACACCTGGCTTGAAAATCCCGATGGGCTTATTCTAATTGTGGCCACTGATATCACAGCGGCATACCAGCATGAGCAGGATCAGCTCAGGCAGATAAGCGAGGCTCTGCTCGAAGCCAACAGGGCCAATGAATCCAAATCTTCATTTCTCTCCAGCATGAGCCATGATCTGCGTACGCCGCTCAATGGCATTCTCGGCTTTACTGGCATCGCGCTCAATGAAAGCGATCTGAGCACCAAACAGAAATACCTTGAGCGCATTAAGGCTTCGGGAGATCTTCTGCTCGATCTCGTCAACGATACACTGGATCTCTCGCGCATCGAGAGCGGCAAAATGCAGCTCAATCCAGAGTCAATCAAGGGCCGCGAGCTTCTGGCCTCAGTGATAGCCGCGATAAGCCCGGCAGCCGAACAGAAGGGCGTAAAGCTTGTTCTGGATATGGATCAGGTGCCCGACCGGCCTGTGTATATAGACCGTCTCAAGCATGAGAAGATAGCCCTCAACCTCATATCGAACGCGGTGAAATTCACGCCGCCAGGCGGATCGGTCCGGGTTACTTTGAGAGATGTGAGCATCCCCGGCGGCGGACACAGATGCCGCTTCGCAGTAGAAGACAATGGCATCGGTATGAGCGAGGAATTCCAGAAGCGCCTCTTTGAGCCTTTTGCTCAGGAGAAAAGACCCGAATCGGCGAATGTCACCGGCACCGGTCTCGGGCTCTCGATTGTAAAGCGTATTGTCGATCTTCTGGGCGGAACCATCCAGGCAGAGAGTGCGATTGGAAAGGGCACCCGCTTTACAGTTGAACTGCCAATACAGGAGGCAATGGAAAAGGCAGCCTTGAGGAACGAGCAGCATACGGAGATTTCGCTCAGGAATAGAACTGTTCTCCTCTGTGAGGACAATACTATGAATATCGAAATTGCCCAGATTATTCTGAAGGAACAGGGTATTGCAGTCGAATGCGCCCTTAATGGCAAGGAAGGTCTTCTCAGATTTGCAGAATCCCCTGAGGGCTATTACGACGCAGTTCTTATGGATATCCGGATGCCCGAGATGGATGGCTACGAGGCAGCAAGGGCAATACGCGCGCTCAGCAGGGCAGATGCGAGGACGGTGCCAATAATCGCGATGACGGCGGATGCTTTTGAGGAGAGTATCCGCGCCGCCGACGAGGCCGGAATGGACAGCTATATAACAAAGCCTATAGAACCCCGCAGGCTTCTGTCCGCTCTGCAGGCAGCCATACAGTACAGAAAGCAGGCCGCTGTCTGAAGGCCAGCTGCCTCTGTCTGGCGTTTGTGCCGGGCATCCGGCGGTGGCGTCTTCCCGGCGGAGGTGGCGGTCTCTATGCGCCCGATCAGGGCTTCTTTCCGCGCTACGCTGGCGGCGAGTATCCTGCAGGCTCAACAAGGATGATAGTGAGCCGGGGCCTCGCACGCGAGAGTACATGAATTCCGCGGCTCCATAACAGGCCGGAACGTGCAGCTGTGGAGCTTGGGCCCGAATCAGATCGGGCAGCCAGTCATTGAACTGCCAGTCTCCAGTGGCGATCATGAGTGCACCCGGAGTCTGCAAGGACGCAGCGGAGGATGGGGCGCCGGAAAAAGCGCGCCGGCCCCGGAATGGGAGTCCGGCACGGCTTCAATCTATTACCAGTTAATATCAATATCTCCAGAGACTGTCATGGCCTTGAGTGCAGGCCCGCCCTTCCCGAGCTTCTGACGGATTTCTCTGCCCTCTTCTTCCCTGTCTCCCGCGCGGATGTTCCCCGAGCGGCTGAAGGCTTCGACGCCCGCATCTGGTTCTTCTTCAAAACGAAGTCTGATATCGCCCGAGACCGAGCTGGCTTCTGCTCCGCCAAACACGCCTTTAAAGGAAGCGCTGATATCGCCAGATATGGATTTTGCCGCAAAGGCGCCCCCCTGACTCTCAACATCAATATCACCCGAGCTTGATTCAAGGCCGAGTCTGCCTTCTACGCCGGCAATCCGGAGTTCGCCCGAAGCGCTGCGGCCGGCGAAGTCGCCATGAATATCCATGGCCTCGATATCGCCTGAACTGCTTGACGCCGAGGCACTGCCGCAGTCCTCGAGGGTAATATCGCCCGAGGTTGATTCCGCGAGAAGAGCGCCGGGACAGGCCCGCGCGTTTATGTTCCCGCTCTTTGCATGCGCGCCGACCGCCGCATTTATGCGCTCGATGTCCATATCGCCCGAAGCTGTCGAGAGATCGAGCTCGGCTGCAGTGGTAGGTATACTTATTTCAACTGTGTCTATCCCGCTGCGGAAGCCCGATTGCTCGCGTGCACAGAGAGCGCCTTCCTCTACCCTGATATCCAGCTGGTCTTCTGATTCCAGTCCCCTTGCAGTGATATGGAATGCACCATCTGCAGAAGGTCTCAGTCTGAGATCCCCCGAGAACAGACGCACATGGAGAGATGTCAGGTCTGCGCCATCGATATCTTTCTGGATATCGATATCGCCTCCGCCTGCCGAGCCAAAGGCGCTGCCAATGCCCGAGAGTATCTTGAGAGCGGTTTTAAGTTTCGAGGCCGCATCGCGCCCTGCCATTTTTGAAAAGCTGCGGAAATCATCGGAATCCCAGGCGGCATCATCCCGGCTCTGTGCGTGCTCTCTGTTTTCCGGTCCATGGGGCGCCGCGCCACTGTCATTCTCTTCATCTTCCATCGTAATTGTGACAGTCTCAGGTCCGCTGTTTCTGTCACGGGGCGGACAGGCCTCCGATTTCTCCTCCTCTTCTTCGGCAAGAAGTTCAGCGGCAAGTTCCTCGGGCGGCGTAAGGCCGGCGACAAGTTCTTCTTCGCTGCGGTCGGGATGCCGCTCTCTGAGCTCATCGATATGGCCCTGCATTTCCCGGACAAAATCTCCGCGCTCGGTCTCATTGAGCGGCCAGAGAGCGGTCTCCAATTTCGAAAGATAGTTCGCTGCGTTCATTACTGTTCTTCCTCTTTTGAGTAAATAGGCGCCGCTGCCGGCGCGAGGCGGCGGTAGGCTGCCACCTCTTTTTCAAACTCATCCTGCATCGCCGCGAAAGCTTCTCTGCCCAGGGCAGTAAGCCTGTAGTATTTGCGCGGATGGCCTGTGTCTGGCGTCGTCCAGGTAGCCTCAAGACTTCCCTCCCGTGTCATACGGGTAAGGAGCGGGTACAGTGTGCCTTCGGCAACATCGAGCCCCGCCGCGTTGAGTGCTTCCATAATATCGAGCCCGTAGCCCTTCTCCCTCATATTAAGAAGGGCGAGCACACAGAGATCGAGAAATCCCTTGCGGCTCTGGGACCTCCATTTGTCAATTATCTGCCGGGATTCATCCACTTCTCTTCCCCTTCTAAAAGCGATCGGCGGTTCTGAAGAGCTGGCATCCGCTCAGCCTGCCGGTGCGGCAGGCCAGTCCTGCCGCTCCATCTCCTGAGGAGACCTGTCCCCGCCCTGCCCGGACACATGCTTCTCCGCGCAGGGAACCAAGCCATGAAGCCCCCAGACCCAAAGCCCGGTGGCCCGCCTTGACTGCCGGCTTTCTGCCGCGCATGCCATTAAACGTCCACATCTCTACCTCCTAATCGCAGAACCAATGTTCTGCGGATGCTCCCTAAACACATTACAATATTATACTATGCATAACATAATATTTTGTCAACTATTTTCCAGTGCAAGGCATAATATTATATTTCCGTTGCCCATTTATAAGCCGGACATGGCGGCCGTCCTCCTCCCCTCCCCTAATTGCCCGCGATAGTGCATAATCCAGGCTATGAAAATGGAAAAAGGACAAAATGAGGGCCCCTCCTGTCCCGGAGAAAAGACAAGCGCCGGGACGGGAGCCGGCACAGGCTGTACTCCAGCCGCCTATGCCACAGCAGCCCCGGCCACATCCGCATCAGCAGATGCCGATCCAATCGTGGCCAGCGGCAGAGGAGGGCCTGTGCACGCAGCAGAGGATGGACATCCTCATTTCAGGAAGCTCAGGCGCAGAGCGGCGAAACTTGAACGCGAAGCGATAAGTCTTGGACTCGCGCTCAAGGATCCCAGCACGCCCTGGCTTGCCCGCGTCGCTATCGGGGCCGCTTTTGCATACATTGCGAGCCCTATAGACCTTATTCCCGATTTTATCCCGGTGCTTGGCCAGCTCGACGATCTGATTATTCCGCCGGCCCTGCTTGCCTTCGCCATAAAGCTCATTCCCAAAGAGACCATGGCGCGCTGCCGTCGCGAGGCCTATATGCGCAGGGCCAGAGCAAGAGCAGCCAAAGAGGCAAAAAAGAAAATGGAAGAGGAGCAGGCTGCCGGCGGAAAAGACAGAAATTGATGGCAGCTGTTATTGTATGTGCTGGTATTTTTTCTTAAGCGAGTCTCCGCGGCCCATATCAAGGCTCAGGCCTGCTTTCTCCGCAAGTCCGACGGCACCGTCCGACCTGCATTCCGAAGCGCCGCTGCTGTCTGCATGCTGCACTCCGGGCTTATCCCCGGAGGCGAACTCATTGCAGCAGTTCTTCCCGGGATAGATCGAGTACAGGCTGCGCCTTCCGTCGGGTGTAAAATTGGGCATAATTACATTGGCCCCCGCGTTTAGGCCTTGAAGGCGGTGATCGCCTTCAAGACTGCCGAGAGCGGTGGTCGCCGGCATAAGCGAATTGCGCAGCAATATGCGTGTCAGGGCAATAGTATTGAGCGTACGTCCGATTCCGCCTGCCGCCTCTGCATGGAGTTCTGTATCCGGATGCGGAATAAATGGACCAATTCCTATCATGTCGAAGTCCCAGTGCTCGAAAAATTCCGCATCTTTGGCGATTGTCTCCGCACTCTGTCCGGGAAGCCCGACCATTATCCCGCTTCCAAGCTGATATCCCTGTTCTCTGAGACAGCTCAGACAGCGGATTCTGCTCTCAAGCTCTCTCCCTCGATGCAGCGACCTATAGAGCAGAGGATCCGAGCTTTCAATCCTGAGAAGATAGCGGTCGGCCCCAGCCTGCCGCCAGAGTCTATAGTCAGCTTCCGGCCTCTCTCCGACTGAGAGAGTCACGGCAAGATTCCAGCGTGCTTTTATTTCCTTTATAATTTCCGCGAGCCATTCTGCAGGGCAGCAGTCTTCGCCTGACTGAAGCACAATAGTGCCGATACCGGCAGCCGCAATTCGCCCTGCGCAGTCCAGAATTTCCCCGGAGCTCAGGCTGTAGCGTCTCACTTTTGTGTTGCGGCTGTTCAGCCCGCAGTAAAGGCAGGAATTTCCACAGCGGTTTGAAAATTCGACCAGGCCGCGTACGAAAAGGCGTCTGCCGCAGCAGCGGTCCCTTACGGCGGCCGCAAGTCTATATAGAGCGGCCTCTTCATTAGGGTCATCAGTATGCACAATTGTTACTAGATCGGAGAAAGACCAGTCTCCGTTATTGGCGCGTTCAAGGGCGCCGGCAAAGGAGTCCCTCATCGGCCTCCTTCCTCTCTCCGATTCAGGGCTTCACGATATGCCGAAAGGGCCTCTGGAAAAGGCGAAAGAGTTCTCTCGGCAGCATTCTGCAATACAGATATCGTCATACCATAATTGGTTATCGCTGTCCCGGCGGCCCTCGCCTTCTCTATCCGCGAAAGCGTTTCCCGCCGTGTCAGCATGCAGGATCCGCAGTGCAGAATCAGCCTGAATGAATCAAGGCCGGCCGGGAAATCTGCGCCGGCACAGTGCTCGATTTTAATTCCGGGGCCACAGTGCTGCTCAATCCAGCGCGGTATCTTCGTTTTTCCAATATCGCCCTCAATCGGATGATGTGTACATGCCTCAGCAACAAGAACGCGGTCGCCAGGTCTGAGGCTCCCAAGCACGGCAGCTCCACGGGCCATCTCCACAATATCTCCCTTAAGCCGCGAAAAAAGAATTGAAAAGGTCGTGCAGGGAATCTCTGGCGGCGTCGCTGCCACAAGTGCCTGCACAATCTGCGAATCCCCGACAACAAGATCGGGCCTTCTGTTTAGCGATGAGAGGAGAGCGGGATAGCCCTCGAGCTGTACTGCGAGAGCGGCGGCCTCATTGTCCAGGCAGTCTCTGATGGTCTGGGCCTCAGGGCCGATAAGGCGGCCCTTCGGAGCCTCTCTGTCTATAGGCGTCACAAGCACAACAAGCGGCAGATCCGCCGACGCAGGCAGCAGCCCGGCCAGAATAGAGGGCTGCTCAATGAGGCCCGCAGGAGAGACGGCGACCAGACAGCGCTCCAATTCCTTTAGGCAGGCATCGCGGGCAGCATCCGAATCGGAATCTGCGCCGCTGTCTGCTGCACCGGCCGCTCCGCCGGAGCTTTCTTCCCCGCGGGAAAACCGAAGGCTGCGCAGCATCAGTGCTCCGCAGCCCTTGCCAGCCTTCTCAATCCATTTCGAATCCGGCCTGCACAAATCTGTTTTATTTATAACAAGTATCAGTGGCAGATTCCGTTTATGGCAGAGCTGGACAAAATCCTCCTCCGACGAACTCCATATGCCGCTTTCCGCCACGAGCAGCGCTATATCGCTCCGTGAGAGCGCCCGCATTGTTCTCTCAAGCCGCTGCGGTCCCAGGGCTGTCGGGTCATCGAGTCCCGCCGTATCCATAAGCACCACAGCCCCGAGGGGCGGAAGCTCCATGCTCTTCTCCACGATATCCGTGGTAGTGCCAGCAGAGGACGAGACGATGGAGACATCCTGACCGGCCACCATGTTCATAAAACTTGATTTCCCCGCGTTTACGCGTCCGAAGATTCCAATATGCGGTCTCCGGGATTTCAGTTCCCCAGCCATCGCGCCCTCCAGCAGTACTCAGTTTAATTAGAAGTAAATATCCCTCTGACCCAAAGATAGCCTGGCATAATCGTCGAGAAACTTCTGATAAACTTTTTCTGAAAAATCGGAGGGCACGCGGGCTTTTATCTCCCCCATTTCCTTTTCGATCAGCGCTTCGCCGATTCTCTGCGTCTCGGGGGAGCCAAAATCGAGGAGCCACTCCTTAAAGGTGAGTACCGCGTTCAGTTTGCAGAAGCAGCCCTCCTCTCCGTTTTTAAGCAGTCCCATGATTTTTTTGCCAGTACGGCCACAGCGGTATCCGGCGGTGCAGAAAGATACAATATGGCCCATTGAAGCAAGTTCGCGCACTACTTCATCGAGGCTGCGCATATCGCCAAGCATAAACTGCTGCCGCTCCGCCTTCTGCTTTTTGAGATAGGCATCCGAATAATCCCCTATGCCGAGATGCGATTCCGCGTCACGCTGGGTGCACATCTCAATTACCTCACGGATCATCTCGGGCTTTTCCCTGTTCGTTACAATCATTCCTGCATAGGGAATCGCAAGCCTTAATACTGCAACCAGATGCTTGAAATCCTCATCGCTTACGCGGTGCGTGAGCCAGGAAAAATCCGTGCCCGCTGCAGGTTCTATGCGCGGAAAGGACACAGTATGCGGACCAATGCCAAAGCAGCGCTCAAGATCCCGGGCATGCTCGATAAGGCCCATCACCTCAAAGCGCCAGTCATAGAGGCCAAAGAGTGCGCCTATTGCCACATCGTCTATGCCAGCGTCCATCGCCCTGTGCAGGGCATAGAGTCTCCAGTCATAATTGCCCTTGAGCGTGCCGGCAGGATGCACCATTCCATATGTATTATGATGATATGTCTCCTGGAAAACCTGGAAGGTTCCAATGCCTGCTTCTTTAAGCTTTTTAAGATCCGCTATGGGAAGAGGAGCCGCGTTCACATTTACACGCCTTATGCAGCCTTCGCCATTCCGCACCGGCACATGCACTGAATATACATGCCGCATGCTTTCGGCGATATAGTCAGCGTCCGTATCCGGATGTTCGCCGTATACAAGGATAAGGCGCTTGTGGCCGATAATCCCTGCGAGCACACGGGTTTCGCTTTCTATCTCCTCCATAGTAAGCGCTCGGCGTATAACACTTTTGTTATCGCTTCGGAATCCGCAATAGCGGCAGTTGTTAACACATTTGCTGCCGCAGTAAAGCGGCGCAAAGGTAACCACGCGGTTGTCGTAAACCTGCTTCTTTATTTTGCGGGCGGCCTCATAGATTTCTTCCCAGAGCTCCGGATCCTTTACATTGAGCAGGGCGGCAGCGTCATCGCTGTCCATAAGCTGGATCGAAAATGCCCTGTCAATAATGGCCCGGATACGCGCAGGATCCGGATCATAATTGCGTTTAATTACCGCTTCTATTTTGGCATCGTCGATAAAGTCCCTGCCATTTACCAGATAGCGGTCTATTTCGTCCTGATGAATAAGATGTTTCCGCCATTCCGCCGGATTCTTTCTATCACGGGCTGAAGTATCGCTCATATTGCGCTCCTCTAGAGTTTGGCCAGTGTCGATTTGACAGTGACAGACGGGACAGCGCCCAGCTTGCCCGTGAGCGCGCCGATTTCGTCGGTGCTCGCATCCACTAAAAGCGTAATGATGTTGAGATTTCTCTCATGATACGGCAGTCCCATTCTGCCAATTATGAGAGTTCCATAGTGTGTTAGTATTTCATTTACCTGGGCAGCGACCGCCGCGCGGTCTTTTACAATAATAGCGACACAGCCAACAGCTCTCTGCTGTTCCATAAGAGCCCCCCCCTTATTCCCGCTGAGGCGGATGGCAGGGGACGGGTCTCTCGCCCAGAGCCGCACAGATGAGTATTCTCATTCTGCGGACAATGATGAGTTTGAGCTTTCCCGACCCTTGGCTTCAGAAGCAGGAGAAAGCGGTGCTTTCCCTTCATCCTGACCGCAGGCGGCTTGATACTCATTATGCTAGCATGTAATTCATTTTTTATCAATATCAATCTGCATTACCGCTTGAAAATTTTATGCAGCTTTCCTTATAGTGAGGCCATGCAGGAAGTTCCCTACGATACCGCCCTCCTTGTAAAGCTTGCCAATTACCGGATGCCCTTTGGCAAATATTCAGGGCGCCTGCTTATCGACCTCCCGGAAGCCTATGTTGTCTGGTTCTCGCAGAAGGGCTACCCGGCGGGCGAGGTCGGCGACATGCTTAGAAATCTCTATGCAATAAAAGAGAATGGACTTGAGCCGCTGCTCAGGCCGCTTGTCCAGCAGTAAAAGGAGTCACAGCTATGACAACTCTCGTTCTCGTGCGGCACGGCCACACGGCGATGAACAATATAAAAGGGAACTGCTTCCGCGGCCTTGTGAATATCCCGCTCGATGAGAGAGGATTGAAGGAGGCAGAGCTCACCGCCAGTGCAATTCAAAAGCGCTTTAAGGTAGATGCTGTCTATTCAAGCTCTGTGGACCGCGCCATGGTAACAGCCGATAAAATCGCCTCCCGTTTTGGGCTCAAGGCGGCCGCCGATCCCGGGCTTCTCGATGTCGACTATGGCTCATGGACAGGGCTGAGCTTTGCCGACGCAAAAGCCAATAACCCCCAGCTGTTTGAAATCTGCATGCATCGTCTGAGCCAGTTTACGGCCCCCGGCGGCGACTCGGTAAAAGATATTAGTGCACGCGCAATGGCCACGGCCCGCCGTCTTGCAAAAGAGAACGATGGCAGGACAATTGTTATTGTAACTCATACTTTTATTATCAGGCTGATAATCCTTGGCATTCTCGGGCTTTCGGCGGACAACTTCTGGCGCATAAAGCAGGATACCTGCGCCATCAATGTAATTGAGTATGATGGAGAATCGGAATACAGCCTTGTCTGTCTGAACGATGCAGCACATATCCGCGAGGCAGGGCTCGCGGGCTGAAGGCGTGCCGCGCGCCAGGGCCGGCAGTCCCTGATGCAGGCGCCGCGCGGGCACCATAAACGCAGTGCGGCACCCTGGCCCCCGCAGCCCGCCTCAGGCGCGGTCCGGCGTCTCTGCAGGCGCCGCAAGCAGGCAGCGCACCACTTCCGATGCGATAAGCAGTCCCGCCGCGGGTGGCACAAAAGAAATCGAAGCTGGCACTGTCTTCTTGCCGCGCCGTGAAATGAGAGGGCCGCCCGCGGCGGTCCCGGCAGCCACCGACCTGCTGCCCCCTGCAGCCCCCCCTGTTTCCGCGGGCGCATCGGGCAGGGCCACGGCGGCGCGGTTTTCTGCCTCCAGTCTTTTTTTGCAGCTCGGGTATACCGGGCAGTCTGCAGGACAGGCGTCTCCGGAGGCATCAACCTTCTTTGGTTCTTCGCGCGAATAGACAACCTTAAGCGACTTTATGCCACGTGCTTTGAGCTCATGGCGCATTACCCGGGCGAGCGGGCAGACGGAGGTCCCGTAGATGTCTGCGATCTCGAGACGCGACGGGTCCATCTTGTTGCCAGTCCCCATAGCGCTTATAATTGGTATGTTATATTCTGCTGCGCGCTGCACAAGATCAATTTTCGAGGATACCGTATCTATTGCATCTATTATATATGAAATGCCGCCGGGGAAAATCCGCGACGCCGTCTCGGGGCCATAGAAGCCGGCAAAGGTATCGACATGAGCCTCCGGGTTTATATCGTGGATGCGCTCTTCCATTACCTCAACTTTAGGCCGGCCTATTGTGCTTCGGAGGGCAATAATCTGCCTGTTCAGATTTGTAAGGCATACTGTATCATCGTCGACAAGGAGAAAGGAACCTATGCCGCAGCGGGCCAGCGCTTCGGCCGCCCAGGAGCCGACGCCGCCAATGCCGAAAATGGCCGCCCGGCTCGAGGCAAGGCGCTCAAGACCCTCGGCGCCGATTAGCAGCGCAGTACGCGAAAATGCTTCCATGTTCATACTATAGGCCCAGCATAGGGCAAAGCTGTCTGCGGGGCAAGATACCTCCGGGGCCGGCAGCCGCGCCCTGCTGTCCCAGAACTGCCGCTGCCGCCATGGCTGCAGTCCATCTGCAGAACCCTTCTGGATTTTCGCTCTGCCTTCTGCTAGAATCGGCTTATGGCGCATTTTGCTCTGGCCCCCTGGGCTTATGTTGTGGTTTTCCTGGCCGCGGGCATCGCGGGTTTTGTCGATTCAATCGCCGGCGGCGGCGGCATTATCACTATTCCCGTGCTGCTCGCCGTAGGCCTCCCGCCCCATCTCGCGCTTGGCACAAACAAGCTCCAGTCAAGCTTTGGAAGCCTCGCCGCCACTGTTAAATTCGGGCGGAGCGGTCTCTTTAAACTGCGGGACATTATCCCGGGAATTGTGGCGACTGCAGTTGGCGCAGCTCTGGGTGCCCTCACCGTAGGCAAAATCGATTCCACCGTGCTTTCAATTTTAATACCAGTTATGCTTGTATGTATTCTTATTTTCCTGCTTGTAAAGCCCCGATTCGGTCTTGAGGCCGGAAAACGCAGGCTCCCGCCGCTTCTCTTCTGGATTTCCGCGGGACTGCTGCTTGGCTTTTATGATGGCTTTTTCGGACCGGGAGTCGGCACTTTCTGGGCCATGGCTCTTGTCTCACTCGCCGGCCTCGATATGCAGTCCGCCACAGCTCATACCAAAGCCGTCAATTTTACAAGCAATATTGTCTCGCTCATCATGTTCTTTTTCGCGGGAACAGTTGTCCTTCCCATCGGCCTTATTATGGGCGCTGCCGAGACCGCCGGTGCCTATATGGGCAGCCGCCTTGTACTCAAGCGCGGAGCCGCTCTGGTGCGTGTCATGCTTATAACAATGACAAGTGCTGCTCTCATCTATCTCGTACTGAAACAGTGGATCATCAAATAAGATGGACTGCTGAAGGCGCGCATTCTGTGCGCCTTCGGCATTCAATGCGCAGAGCACCCAAATAGGCCGCTTGTAGCATGCAGCCTTAAATGGACAGTTATCTCAGTTTTCATTTTTTTCTCCAAAAAGCTAAAGATGCTCCCCACCGCGCCATATTGACAAGGCATGTTCCAATCGCGAAAATCTAACGTGTTTTGGTTTGTATATTGCAACCAGATGGCCAGGACAGAAAAATGAATGAGTGAAAAATCAGCCCGATCTAGTCAATTTTGCATTTTTGCGGAAATTTCAGAGCATTAATTTTTACTCACAAGGGAGAGAATCATGAGGAAACATCTCACAAAGCTCTTCGCGCTTCTCGTGGCAGGGCTCGCCGCCATCTCTACGCTCAGCGCCCAGAGTATCGCCGACGCGATGTATGCCAACGATATTGCGGCCTTTAACCGCAAGGTCAAACTCACCGAGACCGATCTTAAAAAGGGCTCATTCATTGCGGACTATCTCCGCGATCTGCCCCGCGAGATCCGCGATATGACTGATGGCAACTACGCCTCCACACACGAGTACAGCCAGGAGATGCTCGACAACCTTATCGCACAGGGTGCCAGCGTTGACTCCCCCGACAAATACGGCCTCGGCCCGCTCTATTGGGCCTGCTTTTATGACAATGCAGATGCGGTCAAGTCGCTTATCGCGGCAAAGGCCAAGGTGAACGCCAAATGGAGCTTCACCAAGGCAGTACAGGGAATCAATGCCACCTGGCCCGATGAGACGCGGATTGAATATCCCGATTATTTTAACAAGGCCACAGGGCTCTATCAGTGCATTCCCGCGAACGCTGTTGTCCGGCCTCTCGCCATTGCGCTCTTTAATTCCAGCCCTGAGATTGTGCAGGCTCTGCTCGCGGCAGGTGCTGATCCCACTGGAACCGTCTACAGCGTCAAGGGAAGCAAAGGCGCTGTAACCGAATCAGTCTTTGACCTGGTCTGCGGAATGTTCGCTGTCAGCAAGAGCAGCTGTGACACCGCGGGTGCGGAGTTGGGTTATGTCCCAATGGGAGATCTGGGCCTCGCCGAAATGAATAGAAAGGGAATTGTTACTGGCCGCATTTCTCCCAATCCCAGACAATTCGGAAGCGCCTATTATATCTGGCAGGCCGCGATGAAGCTGCCGGCCAAGGGACGCCCCACTGCTGCAAAAGCCTACATGGCCAATATTTTCGCCGCTGCCTGTGCCCAGGATACCAAGGCGGTAAAGAAATACCTCGGCGCCCCCGAGTTCAACAATACCCAGTTTCTGCCTTATGCACTCTATATCGGCAATCTCGACTATGTCGATTTCATTGTTGAATTTGCCGGCAAGAATATCAATGATCCTCTGATTTCGGAGAACGATACTCTGCTCAGCTATGCCATCAAGAACAATCTTGGCAAGACAGCCATCGGCCTGCTTTCGCATGGCATCACTTTCGACCATAAGAAAGAAATAGACTCCACCCCTGAGGATTACTACTATGCCAAGCTGACCATCGACAGCGGCAATATCGAGCTGCTCAAGGCCCTTTTTGCAGCCAAGCTCGATCCCAATGCCGAGCAGCGCAATAGCAAGAAAGGGGAAGGTGGCTATAACCTTCTCGCCGATGCAGCGAACAGCCTTGAGATGACCACAGCACTCAAAGAAGCCGGCGCAGACCTCACTGGCGGACAGATCTACCGCATCAAGGGGCTTAGAACATTATTTGACTACAATCAGGACAATCCCCTGAGCAATTTTTCATGGGCCCTCTTTGTGGGCAATAAGAGTGTCGTCGAATACTATCTGAATAATGGAGTGAATCTCGATACGGCCGCTGATCCGCTCCTCTTCGCAATCCATGGACACAATCCTGAGATTGTGCAGCTGCTTATCGATAAAGGTGTCGATGTCAAATCACCTATAGAGCTGAATAGCGGCGATATGGCCCAATATGGCATGCTCCCGCTTGATCTTGCACAGAAGGTTCTCGAGGAGGAAATGAAGCCTGCAGAGCATACCTTTGATGGTGTGCTGCACGCCGACCGCGAAGAGAATGTAAAACGCTCTCAGGCTGTCGTCGATGTGCTGACCAAGGCCGTAGCGGCCTACAAAGACGCGGACCATCCCTTTGTGCTTAAGCAGCTGCCCGTAAAGGGCGGCACCGTCACCCTTACATATGGAAGTGTCACAAGGAAAACCACGCTCTCCGATTTTACCGTCTATTCCCCGATGACAGGAAAAGAGTTTGCCAGATATGCAGGCAAACCCGCAGGAACCTTCGAGCAGAACAATGACAGCGCCTTCATCCGCGCCTCTTTTTATGACGCGGCTGCGCTTGCCAATGATCTTTCCACTGCAGAAGGCCTTACGCCTGTCTACGTGCTGCCCGCCACCGCTGAGGCGAGGGCCGCGAATGATGCCGCTATCGGCATCAACAAGGACGCCAATGGCTACCGTCTTCCCAGCTACGCCGAAGTTGTCTATATGGTCACCGGAGCGGCAGGCAGGGAAGCGCAGGACTGGATATATGGCAGATCGCCCTTTTTTGCCACAGGCAGGGGAGATCTCCGGTACTGGACAGCGACCTTTTACGATTCTGCCCTTCCCAAAAAAGATGGGGAGCCTGAAGAGACAGATCCCATGCCCGCTGCCATAACTATAAAGGACAACATTGTTCTCGCCTTCATATCCAATTACTCTTATAAAGACCGCATTGGTGCCGAGCCCTCCTGCCATCCATATAAGGCGGGCATTATCAGCAGCGATGCCTACCGGTCAGGATTCTTCTTTGTCCGCAATGGGAGCGCTGCCCCGGCGGCCAAGTAAGCGTTTCAGCTGACAGCTGCTGATTGGCTGTCTCTGGTATTTTTAAGTCATTCATGAGCCCCGCCCGGCCCTGCGCCGGCGCGGGGCTTTTTTGCGGTTGGGGCGTAAGGCAGCTTTGCTGTCTTTCTGCCTTATCGCAAAAGCGGCCAGCTCCATACCGGCGTTCATATCAGATTTCAATATTCCGCCAATAGGCAAAAAAACCTTTTTCTGCGCCGTATTGACAAGGCATGTTCTAATCGCGAATATTTAATACGTTTTGGTTTGAATATTGCCACCAGAAAGCCCAGAATAAAAAAAGGAAGCCAGACCTGGTAAAAATATCCCTGCCTGTTTTCATTTTCGCAACAATTCCAGAGCATAAATTTTTTATATAAGGGAGAGAATCATGAGGAATCATCTCACAAAACTCTTCGCGCTTATCGTGGCAGGGCTCGCCGCTCTCTCCACGCTCGGCGCCCAAAGTATCACCGACACAATGTACGAGAACGACGTCGACGCCTTTAACCGCAAGGTCAAGGTAACCGGGACTGATCTCAAAAAAGGCTCATACATTGCGGACTATCTCCGCGATCTGGCCCGCTCCCGCCGCAATGAAAGCGATACTGGCTATACACTGACACATAAATACAGCCAGGAGATGCTCGACAATCTTATCGCCCAGGGTGCCAGCGTCGAGGCTGCCGACAAATACGGCCTCGGCCCGCTCTACTGGGCCTGCTTTTATAACAACCTGGGCGCCGTCAAATCGCTTATCGCGGCAAAGGCCAATGTCAATGCAAAATGGACCTTTACCAAAGCGGTAAATGGCATCAATGCCATCTGGCTGGATGAGTCCAGGATTGAGTATCCCGACTATTTTAATATGAAGACAGGGCTGTATCAGTATCTCCCTGCGAATGCTGTTGTCCGGCCTCTCGCCATTGCCCTCTTCAATTCAAGACCCGAAATCGTGCAGGCCCTGCTCGCTGCTGGTGCCGATCCAACAGGGACCGTCTACAGCATCAAGGGAAAGAGCACTGTAACCGAATCAGTCTTTGACCAGGTCTGCGGAATGTTCGCCATCAGCAAAGGAAAATGTGATGGCAATGATGGCAGGGACTATGTTCCTCTGTCAGACAAGGATCAGACCTACTGGAACAGGGAATCGATCGACAGGGGCCGCACCTCGCCCTATCCCCATGAATTCGCCAACGGCTTCCTTATCTGGCAGGCCGCGATGAAGCTGCCCAGCAAGGAGCGGCCTGCTGTTGCCAAGGCTTTTGCCAGCAACATTTTCGCGGCCGCCTGCGCGGGAGACAGCAAGGCAGTAAAGAGCTATCTGAGCAATCCTGACTTTAACATTATCCAGTTTATTCCCTATTCCCTCTATATCGGAAATCTGGAGTACATCGATTTTATCCTTGGCTTCGCTGGCAAGACCATCAACGATGAGGTTGTCGAGACCAGCGATGGAAGAAATACGGTGCTTGCTTACGCCTTCGAACGCAATCTGCCTGATACCGCTATTGCACTGCTTTCGCATGGCGTTGTTCTTCCTCCCGGCAACAGAGGCAATGACCAGCTCTATTATGGCTGCACAGCCATTGCGCGGGGCGATACAGCTCTGCTCAAGGCTCTTCTCGCCGCAAAGCTTGACCTCACGGCAAAGGATAGCAATGGCTATAACCTGCTCGCGGCCGCGGCCAACAGCCTCGAGATAACCACTATGCTCAAGGATGCCGGTGCCAGCCTGCAGGGTGGCCGGATAACTGCCAATGGACTCCCCAGCAGCAGTCATAGCACCGATAATTTCTGCTACGCCGTCTGGACAGGCAACAAGGATGTTGTTGATTACTATCTCAAGAATGGCGTGGATCTCGACAAAGAAGACTCACCGCTCTTCTATGCCATTTTTGGCCGCTGCCCCGAAGTGGCGCAGCTGCTTATTGATAAGGGAGCCGATGTCAAAGCTCTGTTCGAGTCCCCGGGCGATGTGCAGTTTGGAATAAAGACCGGCTGCTCCGTCCTGGATTTTGCGAAACAGACTGCCGCCGCCGATGAGCAGAAAAACAAAAACAGCAGAGCCAGTGCCGACAGCAGGGCTGTCCTCGACATCATTACCAAAGCCATCGCCGAATACAAGGACGCGGACCATCCCTTCGTGCTCAAGCCGGTACTGGCAAAGGGCAGCACTCTCACTGTCGCGAAACCCAAGTATCCGAAAATCACAAAGAAGGTTGCCGTCTCCGATTTTACCGCCTATTCCGTGATGACCATCAATGTATTTGCCAAATATACAGGCAAACCCGCCAGCGCCTTTGTCGCGGATGGCAAATATATAACAGCTTCTTTCTATGACGCTGCCGCACTTGCCAATGATCTTTCCACGGCAGAGGGCCTCACGCCTGTTTATGTGCTGCCCGCCAGCGATGAGGCGAGAGGCGCGGACGATGCTGCTATCAGCATCAACAAAACCGCCAATGGCTACCGCCTTCCCACTTATGCCGAAATTGCCAGCATGACAACTGGCGCCGCAGGCAAGGAAGCGCAGGAATGGATTTACAGCATGACAGCCAATGACAAGAAGAGCCCGCTCAAATACCTGACGATGAGCCTTGGCGATGAATCGGTTCTCTTTCCCGTCAAGACCAATGAGCCCGATGAGACGGATCCCATGCCTGAGGCCATAAAAAAGCAGAACAGGATCACCTATGTCATTATTTACAAATCCCAGAGGGATTTCGGAGCAATGCCCGACTGCAAATTTCTCTACGCCGGTTTTGAAACGAACAGTTCAAAAATGCCCTTCTTCTTTGTCCGCACTGGCAATGCTGTGCCCGCGGCCAAATAAAATAAGGACGGCTGGCAGACGGGCGCTCTTGAAAATTCTGAGGGCGCCTGTCTGAACCCTGCAAGAGCCCGCGCTGGAGCGGGCTCTTTTATGCCGGCTCCATGGCAGGCTGGAACAGCAGCGCATATATGCGCTACATTTAAACGGTATCTATGTACATTCCACATATCAGGGAGGAATAATGAACAGCAGTTTCAAGCGGTACGGGCTCAGCGCCCTGTTTGTGCTCTGCGCGCTTCTGGCCGCGGGGGCGCAGACACTCTACGACGATATGTTTGCCAATGACATCGAGAGCTTTAACCGCAAGGCAGAGCTGAGCGAAATCGACCTGAAAAAGGGAAGCTATATTGCCGATTATCTCTGCCACAATAATTATCATAAAAATGGGTATGACTACAGCGAAAAGGGCAGGAACTACAGCCAGCCCATGCTCGACAACCTGATTGCCAAAGGCGCCAGCGTAAACGCAGTGGACAAGTATGGTGTGGGTCCTCTCTACTGGGCTGTCTATTACAATAACTATGGTGCGGTAAAAGCCCTTCTCGCCGCAAAGGCCCAGGCCAACGCCAAATGGACTCTCAGTAAAGACATAAGACAGAACAGTGATATTTACTACCCCAATTATTACGACAAGAAAGAAAAAAGATGGTCAACACACAGTGAAGATCTGATTATGAGGCCCCTTGGCGCCGCGACACTCAATGCAGACCCGGATATTGTGGCAATGCTGCTCAAGGCCGGTGCCGACCCCATGGGCACGACCTACACTGCGAACAAAGCCAAAAAATACCCAGCCGAATCAGTATTCGACCTTGTGCTCGCCTATATTGAAGCCAGCAAAGGCAAACTGCCCGACGGAGATTCTTCGCTCTTCAGCTCAGACCTCAATCTCACGCCTTCACGCTTTGCCAGCTGCTATGAGATCTGGCAGGCCGCAATGGCACTGCCCAAGGCTGACCGTCCGGCAGCTTCGGTCTATGCAGCCTACACCAACAATGTATATGGGGCTTTCTGTGCGGGAGACAGCAAGGCAGTAAAAAAATACCTTGCCGCTCCCGACAACAATGCAAAGATGTTTATGCCCTATGCACTCTTTGCGGGCAACTGGGATATTGTCAATTACCTTATTCAGTATTATGGCATTACCCCCGATGATACGATTTTCCAGTATTCGAACAACCAGCAGTCTCTGCTTTCTCTTTCCATATTGAGAGGACAGATTGACGCAACTGCGCTTGCCCTGAAAAATGGAGTCGCTGTCCCCGCAGAAATCAAAAATGGCGACAAATCATTGCCGGTTATTATCGCGGCCGCAATGACCCGGAAGCCGGAGCTTTTAAAGCTGATTATCGACACAAAGGCCGATGTCAACGCGCAGGGGCCCGATGGAGCAGCGCTGAATTGCTGCCTGGATTCCCTCGCCATGACAAAGATGCTCGTCGAGGCTGGCGCCACTATTTCGGACGACAGCGGGATCAGCCTGCTCTGCAGAGCGGCGGCCTATGGAAGCGCCGATGTCGTATCATACTACATTTCGAAAGGCGTTGATCCGAACGGCGCGGGAAACCAGCAGCCTCTCTGCAGTGCCATCGGACAGGCCAATATCTCCACAGTAAAGGCCCTCCTCGAAGGCGGAGCCGATCCTGCCCTGCCCTGTGTCAGCGGGGCTGTTACGAGCTACGGGGGCGACCGCGATAGACCGGCCTATGGAAGCAGCGCCAGCGAGTATGTAAAATTCAATGCTGCCCGGACAGAAGAAACAGCCCTCAAGTCACGCTTTAACGCGATTCTCTCCCTGCTCAGCGCGCCTCAGAAGAGCGCACCGAAGAACTATGTGCTTCCACTCTTCGAAGTCCAAGCCGGAACCTTTAACATGGAAATAGACGAGAATAAAAATGAAGTTACTCTCAGTTCCAGCTTTATGGCTTCAAAGCTCATCAATATTGTATCGATATGCAGACTGGGCTTTGAAAAAGCGGAATATGGCTTTCAGGGGGGAGGCCGTGTGACTCTCCACCTTATGCAGGCAGTCAAGTTCTGCAATGCCCTGTCAAAAAAAGAAGGGCTTACGCCGGTCTATACCCTGAGCGATGACGGCGCAAAGATTGCGGCTGTCGATCTCAAGGCCTCGGGCTACCGCCTTCCTACAAGGGCTGAGCTGTATTATATCTACATGAAAGAGCCCGCCGGCCTTGACTTATGCAATGAAGATTATGAAATGGCTGGAGAGGACAAAGAAGGCTCGAGCGAAGGCCCGCAGATTGATCCCTTCAATGGATTAAGCGGTGATAAAAATTTATTTGTCATCTATCTGACATACCATGAGTATATAAATGTTAATGAGGGGGGGGTAAATGCTGAATTCCCTTTCCGCATCGTAAGGAATATCAGCAAATAGCATTCAGTACTGATACCAGGCGGGGCCCGCCATCTCAAATCCCGAAGGATCTGAGATGGCGGGCCCTTTTTTGCCAGCAGCGCAGGAGGGGCTGCCCCACGCTGTTCTACCAGTACAGAGCGCCTGGCAGACCGACAAAGTGGCCGAACTCCGCAGGGGCAGTTGTCCCGAGCCCCAGCCTTTCAAGGCTTCGGGGCAGGGGGCAGTCCAAGGTGGTCGCATAGGCCACGGGCCAGCCCTGCGGGGCAGGGCGTCCAAGTTCAGCACAGAGGTCCGACATAAGCATGAGTCCAAAGGGAACCGCGAAGCGGCCGCACCAGGTATGGCGGTAGCGGGTTGGATCTTCGGGGTCGGCGCAGACTTCCGAAAAGGCGCGGGCCGACGCATGATCGATATGCCCGGCGAGAGCACCTTCGAGGAGGCCGCGGTCGAATCCGCGCACTTTTGCGAGTGTGTCGATACATCCGCCAGGGCTCCCGCTCTTCCCTGCCCTATCGAAGGCTGTGTAGCCAAAATCGGCTCCATAGTGCACCGCGTCGGAGGAGATGACAAGCGCGAGTTCCGGCCCGAGCGCGGGTCCCGGACGAGACCTGTCCGCGGGTCCCGGGGACCCGGAGCCCGCGGTGACGCCGCCGGCGCATCCGGCTATGGCCCGGGCAAGTGCAGCGGAGAGGACCTCAAGCCGCGGGAATGTGGCTGTCGACACAAGGATCGGGACAAGCTCGACATCGGGGTTGAGGTGTTTGAGCCAGTAGGCCACGGCCTCAATCGAATGCTCGGCGTCGTGCATCGCGTTCGAGACAAGGGCCATGCCCGGGGGCAGGGCCTCCACAAGTCTTTCGCGGAGGGGGCTTATCGCTATGGGGCCGTCCGGCGAGCGCCATGCGGGGTAGGAATCGAAGACGAGAGGCGTCCGCTCCCAAGCTGGCAGGGGCCCTGCCGGGGCAGCGAAGAGCCTGTACTTATGAAAGACGCCAAGGACAATGACGGTCTTCGCGCGGATGGCAGGAAGAACACTGCGGTAGACCCGGCCGGCGTAGAGGTAATCGTCGTGGGGAGAGAGGCCTCCTATCGGGAGACCTGTCCCCCGGGGCTCCGGCCCCCGCGCCTCGCCGAGGATGGCCGTGGAAAGAGGCGGGGCAAATCCGCCGGGACTGCCCGCTCCGGGAACAGCGCCGCCAGAGCACTCATAGACGGCGGCCATGGCTTCGGCCGTGCTGGCAAAGCCACAGGCATCGCGCTGGCCCCGCAGTTCGGGGTTCGAAGGAATACCCATCTCAAGCGGCATAAGTCCCTCCTCAAGGCTGATGGCGGCGCCGCCCGGACGGTCCGCGCATGGATTGGCGCCGGGGTCCGGCGGCTGCCGGCCGGGTTCAGCGCGGCCCGGCGCGCGGGCGCTGGTCTGCGCCGAACAGGGAAAAGCGGCGGATTTCGGTGGTGCTGGGTCCGGCAGAACCTGTCTGCCCGGCGCCTCCCTAAGGGCGCCGGCCGCCGTGGCGCCTTTGGGCGCTCAGCGGCTCAAACTTGGAGCAGATTCTATTCTAAACCGCTTTTATTTTCTGCCAAGGAGTTTTTCGAGGCGCGCGGAGGCTTCGGCGAGATTGGCGGGGGAGCTGGCAAAGGAGAAACGGACTGAGCGGTCATCGCCAAAGGCCGATCCGGGGACGGTGGCAACGCGGGCTTTTTCGAGGAAAAGGCGGGAGATGGCGTCTGAGCGCTTTCCTTCGGGGGCCGACTGCCATTCGGGGAGGGCGCGTACATCGGGGAAGAGGTAGAATGCGCCTTCGGGGATGCAAAGGCTGAGGCCCCGGAGGGAGCGGAGGGCCCCATACATAAAGTCCCGGCGTTTTCTGAACTCGGCGACCATAGGTGCGACAGGATCGGGGCCTCCATCTTCGCCGCTCTCAAGGGCGGCAAGGGCGGCGCGCTGGGAGACGGAGGAAGCATTGCCTGTCATCTGGCTCTGAAGTCTGACCGCGGCCCCGACGAGTGCAGCCGGGCCGGCAAGATAGCCGATGCGCCAGCCTGTCATTGCGAAGGCTTTGGAGACGCCGTTGACAAGGGCGACGCGGCCGGTGAGCTCCGGAAACGCGGCGGGGCTCGAATGGCCGGCGCCGTATTCGATGCGCTCATAGACCTCGTCGGAGATTATCCATACCCTCCTGTGATCTGCGAGGACCCGGGCGAGTGCGGCGAGTTCGGCATGGCTGTAGACTGCGCCCGATGGGTTTGAAGGGCTGCAGATGACTAGCGCCTTTGTGCGCGGGCTTATCGCGGCCTCAAGCTGGGACGCGGATATCTTGTAGCCTTTATCCGCATCTGTGCTGATAATGACAGGAAGGCCTCCGGCGAGGCGGGTCTGCTCCGAGTAGGAAACCCAGTACGGCGCGGGGATGATGACTTCATCGCCGGGGTCGACCAGGCTGAGAAGGGCTGTACAGAGGGAGTGCTTCGCGCCATTCGAGACGAGTATCTGCTCCGGGCTGTACTCAAGGCCGTTGTCGCGCCTTAATTTGCGGCAGATGGCTTCGCGGAGTTCGGCATAGCCCGGGACCGCGGTATAGCGGGTGTAGCCGGCTTCGATAGATTCCTCGGCGGCGGCGCGCACAGGGCGGGGCGTATCGAAATCGGGTTCGCCGACGGTGAGATCGATGACCGGCTCGCCGCGGGATATCATGTCCTGGGCAAGGCGGTTCATCGCGATTGTGCGCGATGGCGTTATGCTGCGGGCACGGAGCGAAAGGCCTGACCCTGCCGGAAGGTCTGCTTTCTCTGTCTCTTTCATCTGCCTCTCCATCTTGACCGTTTATCAGGGCGGTGCTTATACTGAGTACCTATTTATAAGAACAAATGCCGCCTTTGTCAAAGGTGCCTCCGGGCTTGCCTGAGAGAGGCGGGAACAGGCGCGGCCTTTCCTCTGTTTTCAATCCGGCTCCGCGCCCTCAGGGTGGGTATGAACAATCTGAAGCTGACTGCGGCGAGGCCCGACGGCCTCCGCACCGTGGTGGATATCGGCGGCGTACGTGTGGGAGAGGGGCTCGTGGTTATCGCCGGTCCCTGTTCTGTTGAATCCGAGGATCAGACAATCCGAACTGCGGTCGCCGTAAAAAAGGCGGGCGCAAAGATGCTGAGGGGCGGGGCATTCAAGCCGCGGACCTCGCCCTATGCCTTCCAGGGCCTCGGGCTCAAGGGGCTCAAGATCCTCGACAAGGCCAAGAAAGAAACAGGCCTGCCTATTGTCACCGAAGTTATCGATACACGCGATGTGTCCTGGGTCGGCGAGTACGCGGATGTGCTCCAGATCGGGGCCCGCAATATGCAGAACTTTTCGCTGCTGCGCGAGGTGGGCAAGTCGGGAAAGCCTATTCTCTTAAAGCGCGGCATGTATTCGACTATCGAGGAATGGCTCAACTGCGCCGAGTATATTCTCGCGGAGGGCGATGGCCAGGTTATTCTCTGCGAACGCGGCATCCGCACTTTCGAGACCTATACGCGCAATACGCTCGATCTCTCCATTGTGCCGGCGGTAAAAAAGGAAAGCCATCTGCCGATATTTGTGGACCCCTCGCATGCCACAGGCATCCGCGATCTTGTGGGGCCGATGGCCCTCGCGGCGGTGGCCGCTGGTTCAGACGGGCTCGAGATAGAGGTCCATGTCGATCCGGCTTCTGCCCTTTCGGACAAGGCACAGCAGCTCACTCCCGATGAGTTCACAGTACTTATGAAAAAGCTGACAATGCTTAGAGCATTTATGGACGAGCTGAATGCGGCGCCTCTTTCGGCCGACCCGGTCGAGGCAGAAGCCGAGGCCCATGCAAAGGCCAGGGCTGTCGACGTGTTTGTCGACGGGGTGGACTGAGAATGCAGCAGGACAGCGGGAAGAAGGCTGGCATTGGACCGGCGCGGCCGGCGGCGGGAAAAGGAGCGGTCCAGGATGCGGAGCGCGGGGCCGAGCGGCGGAACGCCCATGGAGCCCTGAAAGGCCAGGCGGCTCCGGCAGGCAGGGGAAAGCCCCGAGGCGGGACGCCCGCTGCGGAATGCGCCGCCGGTGCGGAGGTCCCAGGGAAGGGCGCGGCGGAGGCCGCGGGATGCGGGGGAGACCAGGCTGCCGCGCGCGGCTCAGGCGCCGAAGGCAGCCTCCACGCGGGCCGTTCCCGCCTTGTCTTTGGCCCCCTTTCGGAGACTGTCTCCGACATCGATCCTGCCAGAACAGTGATTGTAACCGAGCCCGAAGTCCGGCGCCTGTATGGCGGCGGATTTCCGCCCTGTCCGCTTATAGAGGTGCCGCGGGGAGAAGCCGCAAAGAGCCTCGCCTCGCTCGAAAAACTCTATGGCGCCTTTCTTGAAAAAGAGCTCGACCGCTCCTCTACAGTGCTCGGCATAGGAGGCGGAACTGTCTCCGACCTCTCTGGCTTTGCCGCCTCGACCTGGATGCGCGGTATCGATTTCGGCTTCGTGCCCACAACACTGCTCGCCATGGTCGATGCATCGGTCGGCGGAAAAAACGGCGTTGATTTCAAGAACTATAAGAATCTAGTCGGCACATTCAGCGAGCCGCGCTTTGTGCGCTTCGATGTCTCCCTGCTCGACACGCTGTCCCCGGCAGAGTTTGCCTCGGGCATGGCCGAAGTGATAAAGCACGCGGTTATCGACAGCTCGGGCTATCTGGACTTTCTCGAGGCCGAATGCCCCGACCGCGGGACCCTTTTTGGCCAGGGCGGCGGCTCCCCTGCTGTGCGCAGGGCAAAGCTCGAGGAGCTTGTGCGCCGCTCCCTTGTTCTCAAGGCTTCTGTAGTTGAAGAAGACGAAAAGGAGGCCGGCAGACGCCGCGTCCTCAATCTTGGCCACACCATAGGGCATGCGGTCGAAGAAGTGACTGGCCTTCCCCATGGTTTTGCCGTGGCGGCCGGCCTTGCCTCTGCCCTGCGCCTCGGCGCCCTTCTCGCAGGCTTTCCCGAAGCCGACGCCCTCCGCGTCCTCAGCCTGCTCGACGGATGGGGCCTTCCCTCCACGCTGGGCGCGGTATTCTCGCCTGCCCTGCGCTCTCTTTCGACAATGGGCCCGCTGTCGGAGCTCGACGGCCGCGAAGCTATTGCCCGCAGCCTTGCCGCCGATAAAAAACGTATTGGTTCCTCTCTGCTCTTTGCCCTGCCCCATGGCATAGGCGATGTGCGCATCGAGGCTCTTCCCCTCGATGATCTCCGTGAATTTGCAAAGGTCGCAGAATGAACAGCTTTGGCCGGCTTTTCCGCGTCGAGATATTCGGCGAATCCCATGGCCCTGCGGTCGGCGTGATTATAGACGGCTGTCCCTCTGGAATGCCGCTCTGCGGGGCCGATTTTGAGGCCGATCTCGCGAGGCGCCGCCCTGGCGGCGCGGGGACAACTCCGCGTGTCGAAAGCGACAGCCCCGAATTTCTGTCGGGGCTCTACAAGGGGCATACGACAGGCACTCCCCTTACAATTGTCTTTAAGAATGAAAATGCCCACAGCTCTGACTATTCGCTTTTTTCCGCCATACCGCGTCCGGGCCACGCCGACTATTCCGGGGCCATACGCTACCACGGCTTTAACGATCCCCGCGGCGGCGGCCATTTTTCGGGCCGCCTGACGCTGGGCATAGTTGCCGCCGGAGTTGTGGCCAAAAAACTTCTGCCCGATGTCCGCTTTGCAACTCGTTTTGTGAGCGCAGAAGGCACAGAAATCAGCCGTGCCGACCTTGAGAAGAACGCAGCGGCTGCGGCGGCAGAAGGCGACTCCATTGGCGCCATAGTCGAGACAGGAGTTTCGGGCATCCCCGCGGGCCTTGGCGAGCCCTTCTTCGACAGTCTTGAAGGCTGCATTGCCCATATCGTATTTGCAGTGCCAGGCATCAGGGGCATCGAATTTGGCGATGGCTTCAGGGCCGCCGGCATGAGGGGCAGCGAGCACAATGATCCGATTGTCGATGCTGCAGGGCACACGGGCAGGAACGGCTCCGGCGGCGCAGCCGGAGGCATTGCGAACGGCGCAGATATTGTTTTCCGCGCGGCAGTAAAGCCGACCTCGTCCATCCGCGCCGTCCAGCACAGTTACAATTTTGTCCAGGGCGGCATGGATGAGCTCAGCTGCCCCGGCAGGCACGATGCCTGCATCGCCCTCAGGGCCGCGGTAGCCATCGAGGATGCGGCGGCTATGGCCCTTGCCGATTTTATGCTGCTCTCGAAGAGTTCGGACTTCAGTTTTTATACCAACTAAGAGGATAATCTATGACGCTAGAAGATCTGCGGGCCGATATTGATTCCATAGATGCGCGCATTACGGCCCTTCTCGAAGAGAGAATGGAAAAGGCCCTCCTTACAAAGAGACTCAAAACTGCCGGCATAGAGGACAAGGGCCGCGAAAATGCCATTATTGACAAGGTAAGACGCACATCCCGCGATCTTCTCAGACCTGATTTTGGCGAAGAGCTCTTTAGAAGCATTATCGCCGAGAGCAAGAAACTGCAGGAAAAGGCACCTCGAACTGTTGGCTTTCAGGGCGAGCATGGGGCATACAGCGAAATGGCCGCCTGGGCATGGGACAGAGCGATTGCGACCATTCCCTGCCATGAATTCGAGGATGTTTTTGACGGTGTCGATCAGGGCATATTCGACTATGGCATAGTGCCAGTTGAGAATAGTCTGGGCGGTCTTGTCGGCCCGGTAAACTCCATCCTTATATCGACCGATCTCCGCATTATTGCCGCAGTGAGCGTCGATATAAGCCACTGTCTGCTGGCCCTGCCCGGCGCAGATCACCGGGAACTGCGCACTGTCTACTCTCATCCGCAGGCTCTCGCGCAGTGCAGGCACTTTATCGAACGCAATAAACTCAAACCGATGGCATTCTACGATACGGCCGGGGCAGCCCGCATGCTGTCGCAGGAAGGGCCCAAGGGCGCAGCAGCCATCGCGAGCAGGCTCGCTGCCGAGCTCTACGATCTCGAAATAATAAAGGATGCCGTTCAGGACTCTCCGGACAACCGTACGCGCTTTCTTGTGCTCTCCAAAAAAGATTCGGGCGAGCCCGGATCCAAGTGCTCCGCCGTGTTCAGCGCAACCGACAAGGCCGGCGCGCTTTTCGAAATCCTCGAGATTTTCGCGAGTTCGCACATCAACCTGACACGAATTGAATCTGTCCCGAACAGGCCCGGCGACTATGCCATATTTATCGATTTTGAAGGATCGCTCGCCGACAGGCGCGTAGCAGACGCGGTGGAGCAGGCCACGTCCAAAGCACAGAACTTTAGAATTCTCGGCTGCTATAACGAACGGAGGCTGTAACAGTTATGCGCATTTTTATTCTGGGTACAGGCCGCATGGGCGCCTGGCTTACCGAGGAGCTCTGTCTCGACAATGAGGTAACAGTCTTCGACTCCGATCCCCTCAAGATGAAGTATTTTATAAAGGTGCGGCGCCTTCTCAATCTCTCTGAGCTCGACAGCGTAAAGCCTGAGCTCTTTATTAACTGTGTCACGCTTGGCAACACAGAGGCGGCTTTCGATGCTGTGCTGCCGCATATTCCTGCCGACTGCATTATCTCGGATATATCATCGGTTAAAACAGGACTCGCCGCCTATTATGAAAAATCCGGCCATCCCTTTGTCTCGAGTCACCCGATGTTCGGCCCGACCTTTGCCAACATCCGCGATCTCGAAAACGAAAGCGCAATAATCATCAGCGAATCCTGTGAAGAAGGAAAGGATTTTTTCAAAAAACTCTATTCAAATCTGGGAATTCACATACTTGAGAAGAGTTTCGAAGAACATGACCGCACAGTCGCATACTCGCTTGCCACACCCTTTGCATCGACCATTGTCTTTGCCGCCTGCATGAAGCAGCAGGATGCGCCAGGCACTACATTCAAGAAGCACCTCGCGATCGCAAAGGGCCTTTTCTCCGAGGACGACAGGCTGATCTCGGAAATACTCTTCAATCCCTACACGACCCGCCAGCTCGATCTTATCAATTCACAGCTTGCCTATCTGGTACATATTATAAATGATAAGGACTATGAAGAAATGCAGAAATATCTCGCGAAGCTCAGAGCTAATATCGGGGTGAAGAAATAGACCCAAGATCTTCGAAGAAAGAGGGCCAGGATTTGCCGACGCATTCCGCCCCCTCTATCTCGACGCCCTGCTCTGAGACAAGGGCGGCCACGGCTGCGGCCATCGCAATGCGGTGATCATTGCGGGCATCTACCCGGCCGCCCCGGATTCTGCCCCCTCCTCCCTCAATACACATAAGGTCGCCATCAACCCGCACAGGTATGCCCATTCTGCCAAATTCATCGGCGAGGGCTGCTGCCCTGTCGCTCTCCTTGCCCTTAAGGCGGAGGGCGCCCTTTATGCGGCTTCTCCCTTCCGCCGCCGCCGCCAGACAGGCGAGCGGAGGGAAGAGATCGGGGCAGTCTGTCGCGTCAAAATCGAAGGCCCGGAGCGAAGTGCCCCTGCCCGTCCCCGCGGCTGGAGCGCTGAGCTCGAGACGGCCGTTCTTTGCGGCAGCTCCTGCGCCCGAAAGAGCAAGCGCATCGAGAATCGCCCTGTCGGGCTGGGCAGACTTGAGATCGAGGCCTTCTACCGCGAGGCTGCTTCCCGGGGCGCAGGCGACAGCGCCGGCCACAAGCAGAAATGCGGCTCCGGACCAGTCGCCCTCGACTGTAAAATCCGCGGAATGGTATTTCTGCCTGCCAGGGATATCAAAGCGCGAAAAGTCAGGGCTCCTGCTCAGCTCCACGCCGAAGGAACGCATTGTGTCAATTGTGAGATCTATATATCCCCGGCTTACAAGACGGGCTACATGGAGTATGGAATCGTGCCCGGCGAGAGGCAGAGCAATAAGAAGGCCCGTAAGAAACTGGGAGCTCGTCGAAGCGTCTACTTCTATTTCGCCTCCCGGAAGGGGACCGCAGAGGCGCACAGGCGGAAGGCCGCCATTTGTGGAGCAGGCGGCGCCCAGCGAGCGGAGCGGCGCCTCCAGCATGGCCACAGGTCTCGCGGCGAGGGAGCCCTCGGCCTCGAGCACAACAGGGCGGCCAAGAAGGCAGGCGACAGGCGCAACGGTCCGCATCAGGAAGCCAGACTCGCCACAGCAGAGCCTCAGGGCCGGCGGCTCAGCCGGCGCGGCCGCGCCGCCATGGGCGGCGCCTCCATCGGCGCTGTCCATGCTGCCTAGAATGCCGCCGCCCAGCGAAAGAACAGAGTGCCGCCATTCGACCCGGGCCCCGAGGCCTTCCACAAGGGCGGCGGCGGCACGGGCGTCCGCGCAGTCGCTTGGCCGCCGCAGCAGCGATTCGCCCCCATCGGAGGCAAGGGCGGCGCAGAGAATGGCCCTCTGCATCGAGCTCTTTGAACCAGGTGCGCCTATATCTCCCTTAACGAAGGCAGGCGGGCAGAATTTCTTCATAGATTGACTCCGCGGCAGATTCGGCCCCGCCTTTCCGGGTGGGCACAAGAAATGCGCTTGCCTCTGCATAGAGAGGGATGCGCTCATTATAAATAGTACTTATTTTTTCAAACGCACTGCCGCCCTCGAGGAGAGGACGGCGCGTCCTGCCAAGCCGTCCCAATAGATCGGCAGGCGAGGCATGGAGCCAGACTGTCAGTGCCTTTTCTTTAAGAAGGGCCCTGTTGGCCGCCGCGAGCACGGCTCCGCCTCCAGTCGCCAGAACACAGTTCCCCTTTTCGAGCAGAGATGCGAGGACGCGCGACTCGAGGGCGCGGAAAGTTTCTTCGCCATCGCTGGCAAAAATTCCGGGGATGCTCTTCCCGGCCTCTTTTTCGACAAGGCGGTCGCTGTCAAAAAACGGGAGGCCGAGCCTGCGCGCGAGGAGAGGACCGATGGTGGATTTGCCCGAAGCCATGGGCCCGACAAGGGCGAGGCAGCGGCCGGGCAGCGCAGCTTGAAGGGCGGCTGCATCCGTGGCGCAGTCCAGCGCCGCAGGCGCCGAGGCAGCGCTCAGGGCGGCCGGGGCTGAAAGGCCGCAGCAGAAGATCCCGCGTGCGCCAATGTCACGGGCGGCCGCGGCCGCCACAGCGGGATCACCGCACAGAATGGGCACAAAGAGAGGGCCGGCAGGCTGCAGCCTGATGGCGGGCATGGCGGGCATGGCGGAAGGCGCCTCTGTTCCGGCGTCCGGGCCCAGCTCTCCAGCCATGGCCCGGGCGAAGGCGCCTCCGAGGACAAAGCGGCCGAAGGCCTCGAGCTCCGCGCTGCCGCGTATCCGCGCGGCAGAGGCGGCCCACAGCTCGGGCTTTGGAGCGTTCATCGGAGTCCTACAGATTGGAGATGCGCGAAGAGAGGTTTTTGCGCCAGTCCTTCTTCTCCCCTTCCTTCTCCCAGGGGATGCGGCGCTTAACAGTAAAGGAGGTCTCGCTTCTGTCCTTGAACTCGACAACGCCGAAGGAGCCTGAACCCAGATAGACTATCTTCTCGCCTGGCCCGAGAGTCTCGGAGGCGGCGACTTTTTCCATAACGCAGTCGAAATGGGCAGGCGCTCCATCCTCCGCCCCGGAGGACAGAGCGGTCGAAAGATCGTAGAGAGGCTTTCCGCAGATCGGGCAGATAAGAGGCTCGGCCTTCGGGCCGGCGGGAGAAGCGGCCCCCTCAGTCTCCTGATCCTGGGCTGTATCACGGCTGCCATTCTGGTCGCGGCTGTCGCGGCCGCGGCTCCAATGGCGCCTGCCATGGTGCCTGTTCTGGCCCCCATCAGGGCGGAACCCCTCGTCAGGGCGGGAGCCGCCATTAGTGTCTCTGTTCTCTTCGGCCAACTTTGTTCTCCTCCACGAGCTCCGCGCTCATAACCATGGCTATCCTCATGATAGCACCATCCATATAGGACGGGTCGCGGAGTTTTTCTTTTAATTCGACGATCCTCTGTTTTTCAGACTCGTCATTTTCAAGGCCAGTCATATCTCTCCCGTGAAAGCAGACTCAATATAGCGCTCCACTTCGCCATCTTTCAGCAGAAGAACGTCATAGCGCAGATGGAGCCAATTATATTCTCGATTCTGATTCAGGAAGATTTTAGACGTTTCGATTATTCTGAGTCGCTTTCGCGGGCCGACGGCTGTTTCGAGCTCGGCGGCACCGTACGAAGACCAGTTTTTGACCTCGACAAAGGCGAGCTCATCATCCTTAATGGCGATCAGATCGATTTCGCCGCACTTTCCGCGGAAATTGCGCTCGAGCAGGGTCCAGCCCTGTCCCTCCAGAAAGGCGGCCGCGGCATCTTCGCCGCGCCTTCCCCGGCCGCTTGCGGACTCTATTGGCCGAGCTCCTTGGGATCGAGAGCACGGGCAATAAAAAGAGTTTTTTCGGTCAGAAGATCGAGCACCTCGCCCTTTTCGCCCTCAAAGCGGTTGCCGAACTCATCGACAATAACCCGCAGTTTGGGTCTGAGAGGCGCTTCCGCATGATTCTCGACAACCCGTGCGATAGCAGCGTTGTTGAGAAGGACAGTCGAGCCCAGCGGGTAGATGCCCATCGACTTGATAAAGGCCTTGAGTATCTCCGGATCGAAGCGCCGCGAGTTGTCCGAGAGAAGATTCTTCATCGCAGTGTAGCCTATCATCGAATTGCGGTAGGACTTGACGCTGACCATGGCTTCAAAAGCGTCGGCGACCGAGACAATGCGCGCGAGCGGGTCTATCTCCTCGCCGGCGGTCTTGCGCGGATAGCCCTCGCCGTCCCAGCGTTCATGGTGCTGCAGTCCGACTAGGCCCACATCATCGGGATAGAGTAGCTCCTTAGTGATAATGCGGTATGAGAGGAGGGGATGAGCCCTCATTTTGTGCATCTCGTCGTCAGTAAGGGCGCCTTCCTTTTTGGTTATCGAATCCGGGATGCGGAGCATGCCCACATCGTGGAGCAGGGCGCCAGTGACAAGATAGTTGAGCTTGTAGCCGGGCAGTCTCAGCGTCTTGCCGATAACCGCCGAGAGAATCGCCGTATTTATGCCCGCCCGCGCGAGATCGCCCGCCCTGTTTTCAGTGCCGAGGAGGGAGGAAACGACTGCGTCCCGCTCCTCCCCGACAAGAGTGAGCAGGGCCTGGCTCAGCTGGTCGACCACCTTGGGCTCGAGCGGCTCCTTGGACTGAATCTTTCCAAAAATAACGCCGAGCTTGTCGACGAGAGATGAATAGCGTGCAAAGAGTTCGCGGCTGCCGACAAAACCGACAGGCAGGGCCCCGCCCTCTCTGGCCGGTCCTTCGGCCTTCGCCGGCTCTTCATCCTTGAGAAGCTCGCCCTCTGTGGTGACAAAGGTAACGCCCCAGTGTCTGAGCGCATTGAGGTCTTTCTGCTCGACCGCTATGTTGGCGGGCACAAGGAGATTCTGTCCGTCGATATAGACATCGGCGCTGAATTTCTGACCCGCTTTTATGTCATCAAGCGCAATGCGTTTCTTCATGATTCCTCGACGCGCTTTACGAAGGCAAAGACCCTCGCAACAACTTCAAAATATTTCTCGGGAACATAGTCCCCGATATTGAGCGGATAGAGGGATTCCGCAAGCGCCTCGTCCCTCAGCACAGTCACATGGGCCTTGGCAGCGGCAGCCTTGAGCCTTTCCGCCCCGCGCCCGGACGCCTTGGCAAGCAGAAAGGGAGCAGGCAGTCCAGTCTCGTATTTGAGAGCGACTGCTTTCTCGGGCTTTGAGCGTTCAGGCGTCGACATCCAGAAAGCCCTTCTCTTTCTCCGCGTCTCCAGAGTTCTTCAGCCCGGAGACAAGTCTGAGCTCGCAGCCCGAAGCCGCAAGCTCCCGCTTCAGCGCCTCGATAAATGGCGCCGCCCGCCCGGCGCTCTTCTCCGAAGAGAGGAGGAGCAGATTCCGCCCGCCCCCGCTTCTAAGGCTGAAGGCCCAGGCAGAGCTTTTTTCACTGCCATCCGCTTCCCGCCGGGAGGCTACAAAATCCGCATCCAGCCTTCCCGGACCTGCGGGCATATACGGTAATAGTATACGAAAGCTTCCTCTAAATGCAACGCTGTCCAGTTCAATATGAAAGGGGAACTCAACGCTGTCGCCGGAGCGCGAATGCGCATGATTTGCGAGGCCCGCTACGAGCGAGGCGCCGTCCATGCTGCTTCGCCGGCTGAGTTCAGCGAGGATGGAGCCGAGTCCGCGCGCAAATCCGTCCGGATCGCTGTCGGGATCGGGAAGGCTGAGCTCCCTGAGACTGGAGGCCGGAATTGTGCCCTTTCCCGAAGGGGCGGTCCGCGGCCCGCCCTGCGCCCCGGCTCCGCCGGAAGTCCCGTGCTCTCCCAGATCTGCCCTGCTCTGGTCTCTGCCGCCCCTGCTGGCCGAATCGCGGGCATCGAGCAGGGCATCGACTGCTTCCGGGCTCGACTCAAGCCCCTTGGATTCAAGGCGGGCCGCGGCTTCCGCCCGGTCCATGCTGTCTGCGCCCGAATGCCCCATGAGGGCTGCCCGCCTTACTCTGCCCAGATTGCCCCGCTCCACCGCCTCGCCCGCTCCGAGCAGGGCCAGAGCGGCTCCGCGGCTCAAGGCATCATCGGGGAGACCTGTCCCCGCGATCAGTTCGGCAAGGCTGTCGGGGACAGGTCTTCCGAGCTCCAGCCTGAGCACAAAGCCGCCTTTTTCCGCTCCAGCGCTGCCGGCAGGCGCTTTTTCGACAAGGGCGCTGTAGGTCGAGCCCGGCGAGAGCGGACTTGCGCTCTCGGCGACAAGGGTCCTGCCGCCGGCGCGCAGACTGTACAGAGTATCAGAGAGTTTCTGGAGTATGGTGACAGATACAGAAACGCCGGCGCGGAGTGTGAACCCGGCGCCGGCGTTCGGTGTGAGGATAGGCGCCTCGGGCTGGCCGATAGGGCGCATATCGCTGATTTCCCTGAGTCTGCCTTAGGCTTTCTTCTCGGCGGTCTCAGCTTTGGCCTTGGGAGCAGCCTTCGGGGCGGCAGCCTTGGGAGCAGCCGCTTTCGGAGCGGCGGCCTTCGGAGCCTCAGCCTGGGCCTCGGTCTTGGCGGCGGCGATGCCCTCAGCATTGAGAAGCTCGCGGATTTTGGACTTCTTGCCGACTTTGGTGCGGATGTAATAGAGCTTGGCGCGGCGGACCTTGCCGGCGCGGATCACATCGACCTTATCGATGCGCGGAGAGCTGACGGGGAAAATGCGCTCGACACCCACGCCATAGGAATTCTTGCGGACGGTAAAGGTTCTCGCAGGACCGGAATTCTTCATGCAGATGACAAGACCCTCGTACATCTGGATGCGCTCAGTCTTGCCCTCGACAATTTTGAAGTGAACGCGGACTGTATCTCCAACCTTGAAGGTCTCGGCGTTCGGTTTGACCTGCTCGGCCTGAATCTGCTGTATACTGGTCATGACGGTTCTTCCCCCTCATTCACTATTTCCACGAGCAGCCTCCGGACCTCTTCGGGAAGGCCGGGGACAGCAAGTAGCTCCGGACGGTACGCCAGGGTTTTTCGGACCTCTTCCCTGAGCCGCCACTGGGCTATTTTCGCGTGATGCCCTGACAACAATACATCAGGGACTTTCATTGTACCATAAACAGATGGGCGTGTATACTGGGGATATTCGAGGAGCTCCGAGCCGCCCGGCCCCGAAAAACTCTCCTCCGAGAGACTCTCGCCCGAGATCACGCCCGGCACAAGGCGGTAGACTGCGTCCACAAGGACGAGGGCCGCTATCTCCCCGCTCGAAAGCACATAGTCGCCAATCGAAATCTCATCGTCAACATAGGTATCGATCACCCGCTGGTCTATGCCCTCATAGCGTCCGCAGACAATAACGAGGTGCTCTTCCTTCGAGAGATCCTGCGCGAGCGTCTCGTTGAGAAGCCTGCCCGAGGGCGTCACATAGACACAGCGGCCCTCACGGGCGCCATTGGCTTCAAGGGCACTGCTCAGGGGCCCCGGCAGCATCAGCATGCCTGCACCGCCGCCGAAGACCTCATCGTCGCACTTATGATGCTTATCCGTGGCATAGTCGCGGATATTCACAAGCTCGTAGGAGAGGAGCCCGCGCTCGACCGCCTTGGCCATAATCGAGCTCTCAAAAAAGCCCTTGAGAATCTCCGGAAAAAGCGTGAGTACGGTTATCTTCATCCTAAAATCCAGGGAGCGAGAAGCTCTATCCAGCCTTCTTCGAGGTGCACTTCGCCGATAAACTCTTTGCGGAAAGGCACAAGTGCCCTTCCGCCTCCAGGCAGACCTGCCTCAAGGCAGATATCAGGGCCGCCCTCGACCGTAGCCGTCACTGTGGCCAGGACCGGGCCCTTCGCCCCATCCCGCCCGGAGGCGCAGCTGACAGCCGCCTCCGGACCCATGGCCGCTGCGCCGGGCGCCCCATGCAGTGGGAGCGCCCCATCGGCCGCAGACAGGACGCCGGCCGGGGCCCTGAGCTCAAGCCCGATCAGATCCGAGCGGTACCACTCGTTTTTTCCAAGAGGGGCGGCCCCGGCACGCGGCATAATAATGTCCATGCCAGTGAGCACGCGCGCCTTTTCGGGGCTCTCGTAGCCTGCGAAGGCCAGCAGCAGCTGGCCGCCATCCATCTGGGAGCGCAGCACCTTGAGCCTCAGGCTGCGGCCGCCGGCAGCGGCCCCGGCAGAAGCGGCCCCGGCGGAAGCGGCGGCCATGGTCATGGCCGCCCCATGTGGCACAGGCGCCGCCCCATGTGGCACAGGCGCCGACACGCGGGCCGCTCCAGAATGCGCAGACTCAGCAGACAGCGCTTCCGCAGCGCCGCCCTGGGCAGGGTCTTCAGGCGGGGCCAGCTCAAGCACTTCAAGATCCTTGAAGTGCTCAAAACTGCCAGAATAGCTTGTGATTTTAAGGTCGCCGTGGACGCCCTTGGGCGCGCCAATCCGGCCCACGGCCAGTTTTTCCCGGAGCATCAGAGCCAGTTCAGTCCAGAATCTCGAGACTGATGCGCTTGTTCGAAGCCCCCTCCGAAGCGGAGAGAATGGTTCTGATAGCCTTGGCGATGCGGCCATGCTTGCCGATCACCTTGCCGATGTCGTCCGGCGCGACGCGGAGCTCGAGGACAGTCGCGTCCTCCTGCTCCACTACATTGACGTTTACCGCGGCGGGATCGTCGACCAGGGACTTGGCGATATACTCGACGAGATCGCGTTCCACAAAATTCTCCTTAAGGTGAATAAGAAAAAACCCCGCACGCCTTGACGCACGGGGTTCAATCGCGCTTCCCTCCGGGCCGCATCTGGGCGGCCGGAGCGGAAAGGCTGTCAAATCAGCTCACATAGAGCAGCCCCTGAGGGGCTTATTTGACGTGAATGCCCTTGCGGTTCAGAAGACCGCGCACTGTATCGCTGGGCTGAACGCCCTTGCTGAGCCAGTCTTTGGCCTTGGCTTCGTCGATAAGAATCTGCTTGTCGACCGGATCGATCGGGTGGAACCAGCCAATCTCATCGATTGTGCGGCCATCGCGGGGCGATGTCGAATCCATAATGACGATTCGGTAATAAGGGCGCTGGCGCGAACCGAATCTTTTAAGTCTCATCTTGACACTCATAAACAGTCCTCCTGTGGGATCTCAAGGTCCTTGGGCCTTCCTTACGACTTTCGTCTTCCCCGGACGGAAGGCCCGGAGCGGGGAACATAAAGCGTGTCTTTATACACCAAAGCCCGCCCCCTCGTCAACGCATGCGCAGGGATGGGCCGGATGCGGGCATGCGGCCAGGCTGCAGCGCACCCGCATGCCGGCTTAGGCCGCGGGATGGCGGGCTGGCGCGGCTGCCCCACTCGCCACAGGGGCCGGCAAAAAGCTAGAATGCGCCTGTGGAAAACCGAGAAGAGCGCCGGACAGAGGGCCCCGAAACGCCTGTCACGGGCAGAGACAGCGCAGAGCGGCCCGAAGCCGCGGTCAGCGACGCAGGTCCCGCACAGGGCGCCAAAGCGGCCCTCAGCGGCGCGGCAGCGGCGTCGGGCGCCCGACGCCTGCCTCAGGACGCCCTCCTCCTCGCCCCCATGGTCGAGCTGAGCCACCGCGCCCTCCGCGAACTCATCCTTGAGTTTGGCGGGCTCGACCTCGCCTACACCGAGATGGCGAGCTCTGGCGCCGCCATAAGCGGCGGAGCCTACGAAAAGTGGTACCTCGACTCAGGACCCGACCCCTCCCGCACTATACTCCAGTTCTACACACTCACAGAAGAACGCCTCGCCGCCGCCCTCAAATTTGTCGCCGACAACGAAAAGGCCGACGCTCCCCTCCCCGGCCCCTCAGGCTACGCAAAGCCCCTCTTCGAAATCCCCGTCTATGGAGCAGATATAAACTTCGGCTGTGCAGCCCCCGCCATACGCCGCGTCGGAGGAGGCGTCGCCTGGATGTCCAAACCCATCCAAGCCATTTCCCTCGCCAGAGCCGCCCGCTCCGTCTGGCCCCGCCCCCGCTCCCTCTCGGCCAAAATGCGCATCGGCGAGAACGAAGATTACCCTGCCCTCCTCGATTTCTGCCGGGGCCTCGAAGAGGCCGGCCTCGATTTTATAACCCTGCATCCGCGCCTCGCCGGCGAGCACTTCAAGCGCCGCGCACGCTGGGAATACGTCGGCCGCCTCAGCCGCGATCTGGCAATACCAGTTGTTGGCAATGGCGATATTCATACCTATAACGATTATATCTCAAAACGCCGCATAGCCTCCGAAGCAGGCGCCGCTCCCGCCGGCGTCATGATAGGCCGCGGAGCCGCCACCCGCCCCTGGATATTCGCCCTCATCCGCGGCAGAGAACAGAGCTCCGACTTTGCGCTTCAGCTCAACCTCCGCGATATCGCCCACCATTACCTCGACCTCGTCGAAACCCGCCTCCCCGCCGACTTTCACCTTTCACGGGCCCGCCGCTTCTTTTATTACTACACCGACAACTTTTCCTGGGCACACCAGATAAAATGGAAACTGGAAAACTGCACCGATATACAGAGCATGCATGCAGCCCTCGAAGACTACTTTGCCGAAGTTCCCGGCGATAAAATCAAAACAGATAGAGATTAAATATTATTATTTAATATGATGTCGGCGGCCTTACTGCCGTCCAGCCCGCGCTTCAGTGTGGCCGCCTTCCAACACCCCATCCGCGCACACCCGCCGGCGCGGGCCTCCGCTGTCCGCTGCTCTGTTCCTCGCAATAGATGAACTTCAGGCTCTCCTGATTTATAATTTCACCCAGGCAGAACAGTATTGTAACAATATTTCTAATAGCTGGTATTTTGCTGTCTGTTTTTTACTCTTGACAATACATATTCTGAACCCTACTATTACATTGTTTTAGGACGAACATGAAAATTCTTTCATGGATGCATATATGAAAAAATTATCAGCCATTATCCTTATCAGCGCTTTCGCCCTCCGCTTCGGCATGGCTCAGGAGGCCCCGGCACGTGACAGAGCTCAGCAGAGCCTTTTGGATGCGCTTGAAATGAAGCGCCAACAGAGGTAGCCCAACACAGGCCGGCCAACAGCCGGCCTTGTATTTCTCAGGGAGTTCTGGTTTATGGAATACATGCCAATTCTTCTGAAAGATCCATTTACTGCCGCCAAGCTCGGCTTTTCGCTGATTATCACAGTCCTTTCGGAAATTTTCTGGATAGCTGTTCTTATCCGGCGGAAGGATCTGTCAGATATAGCTGACAGGTCTTTGGGGCTGGCATTCGCGGCCCTGCTTATAACAAGCGCTCTTCAAACTGATGCTTTTCTCAGTCTGGTTTTCATATTCCTAAGCGATATGGGATTATCTTTTCGATGGAAACTCCTGATTTGTATTTGCATAGTCCTTCTCTTTGCCAATTCGATCTTTATTATTTATATGTTATGCACTCACTGTCATATAAAAGGAGAAAGGACATCTGCATCCATCAATAGGCCAGCCCTTGCGGCCTCCCTGCTGATCATTTTCCTTCAAACAGCGTGGCAGCTCAATCATCGGTTCGGCTCAACTGGCACTCCTGTCAGCAGCCGGACTGTATTCCTGATTCTCGCCTTCTGTCTTGACTTTTTGATTATCGCAATCGCGGAAAACACCGAGTTTATTAAATTGTTCCCTCTTCTGGCTTCAGGGCCCAGAATTGCCGGACTTCGCCCATCGGGGCTGACCTTTCTCTATTCAGGAGTCATTTTCTGCCTTTTTCATTTTGTTTTTTCTCCGTTTACAGTAACTCAGCTTATAGTCGCCGCAGGTATTTTTATTGTTTCGGCAATACCATATATATATAACAATGATATTGTCACCGGTATTCTTATTCATCTCTTCTGGAATGTATTTGCCTATATTCGTTTTCTCCTAGAACTGATGTCTGACTAGATCCCGCGCCTTTGATTGACCGCCTGAAGATGGCTTCATTGCATATTTATGTGCTTTTTCCCGCCGCGGCTCTTATTTGAGGGGAGTCATAAGCAGGAAGAAATTGCGTGCGCAGAACTGCTGCATGGAGATGGCATGATACATACCGGCAGCCTTGAGGGCGGCTATCTGCCGCGCCGAAGGTTCGCAGACAGCGGGAAGGCCGTGCAGAAAGCACATAAAGGCGCTGACAAAGCCTGATATATCCTCTTCGGATGAGGCCGGGAACTGCCGCTTTATGCCAAGGCGGAGCGTATCAAACAGAGGCTTTACTTTCTGCTTAAACGCGTCCAGGTTATCCTGCGAGCAGTGCATCTCAATATCAGTGATATAAGAACCCATCATGGTAATAAGTTTCCTGTGTTTTACAATAATCTTTGCCAGCCCCTGCGAGGTCTCCTCTTTTGTCCAGTGTTTTCCGCCGAGGAGAAATTTCTCAAGATCATCTCTCAAGGCGAGGTACTTCTTTTCGAGGATGTCGAGGTAGATTTCTTCCTTTGTACTGTAGTAATTGTAGAGGGAGGGGCGCGAAAGCTCTGTGCGTTCGCTTATTGTTTTAAGTGTAATGTCATGGTAATCCATCTCGTCGTACATTTTCTCACAGACCGAGATTATCTGGGCTTTTCTGGCGCTGAGAAGCTCATCGGCTCTGTCTTTCCGCAGCATATCCGCTCCTTGAGCTTTTTATATAATACTCTTGACACAGTGTCAATGATTGCATCATTATTAGTCACTGACACTGTGTCAGCAATAATATCTGCCACAGGAAAGGAAGACTGTGAAAAAGACAATTTTTGAGCGTCTCTCAGAGAGCGAGCCTCTCAGTATGGCAGATCCTGACTTTAAGCCTGCTGTTGAGGAGATGGGCCGCACAAGGCTTTTATGCCAGAAGCTGAATAGAGACTGGGACGGAATGAGTTCTGAGGAGATACGGAAGGCTTTTGCGGAGATTCTCCGCGCGCCGCTTGAGGAGGGCTCCTCTATCCTGCTTCCGGTCCAGCTCGATTTTGGCAATCAGATAAGAATCGGAAAGCATGTATTTATAAATCACAGCTTTACGGCCTCGGGGGCCGCAGGGATATGTATCGAGGATAATGTGCAGATAGCGCCGAATGTAACAGTGCTTACGGTCAATCATAATATGGACAATAGAATGATCGTTGTCTGCAGGCCGGTGCATATCGGGAAAGGCGCATGGATAGGCGCCAACGCGACTATTCTGCCAGGCGTGACCATCGGCGCAAATGCAGTCGTTGGAGCGGCCGCTGTTGTTACAAAGGATGTACCCGCGGATACCGTGGTCGCGGGCAATCCTGCGCGGATTATCAGAACGCTCGCGGCACAGAATGAATAGTAGGGCGGGGCCCTTTATGGTTGGGCTGTTATAGCGCTTTATCCTGTGTATAAAAGCTGTGTTTATGCTGCAGGTTTTTCGAATGGCGGTGCGGTCTCTGTACGGCAAACGGAGAGTGCATTTGAATTTTCAAGGTATTTTGGAGGATAGAGGGCGGAATTATTCAGCCTGAATATCCTCAACGGCGATTATGACACTTTTTCAAATTATGTCTTGCTGTCTTTCTGATATAGACGTATACTGAGGCTATGAATCAGGAAAGCAAAGCGGACAATCTTGCGCAGCTCATTTTACGGAATGCGGACAGCCACCCTGAAACGCCAGCCCAGTACATGCGGATGGCCGAAGGCGGTTTTAAGATCCGGACTTACGCCGGGCTCCGCTCGGAGATAGAGGCCTTCGCCTCGGGTCTTCTTGAACTTGGATTCAAACGGGGCGGCCATGTACTTATCATCTCGGACAACAGACCCGAGTGGCTTGTTGCAGACATGGCAGTGCTGGGTCTCGGCGGCGCTGACTCGCCCCGGGGCTGTGATGCGACCGCGGAGGAGATCACTTTTATCGCCGGGCAGTGCGGCTGCGCGCTTGGTATTTTTGAAAACTCAAAGCAGTATGAGAAGCTGGGCCCCGCGCCGGCCATGAAGTCGGCAGTTCTCTTCGCGGCTGCAAACGAGGCGGCAAAAAAAAGAGCTGCTGCTGCCGGACAGAGGCTTGTCGACTATGCCGAGCTCTGCGCACTCGGACGGAAACGGGCCGAGGCACGCCGTCTTTCAGGGCTCGAAAATGAATTTGAGTCCGAAGCCGCAAAGGGCCGGCGGAGCGACGTCGCGACACTCATCTATACTTCGGGCACCACGGGAAAGCCGAAAGGCGCAATGCTCGAGCACCGCAGCTTTCTTTCACAGGCCGAGGCTCTGCTCCCGGAGACTATTCCAGTGCGCGAGGGACAGATTCTGCTTTCGGTGCTGCCCGTCTGGCATGTCTTTGAGCGCATCTCGCAGTACATGATGATGGCAGGCTGCGGCGCTATTGCCTACTCAAAACCAATTGGTACTATAATGCTCGCGGATTTTCAAACGCTGAGACCTCAGTGGATTTCGTCGGTGCCGCGCATATGGGAGGCGGTACGCGAGGGCATTTACCGCGAGATAAAAAAACGTGGCAGGCTCGCGGAGGGCTTTTTCAGATTCTTTGTGGCAGAAGGCGAGCTCTACGCCTATTTTAAGAACCGCCTGCTGGGCCGCGTGCCTGACTTTCTGCCCCGCTCGCGTTTTGTCGAGGTAGTGAGCAGTGCGATTCCCTTTGCCCTGCTTGCGCCGCTCCGCGGCCTTGGCTACCTCCTCGTGTTCAGGAAGATCCAGAAAAAGCTGGGCGGGCGCTTTATCGCGGGCATTTCAGGGGGCGGTGCCCTCCAGCCTGCGGTAGACCGCTTTTTCGACGCGGTGGGCATACGCATTCTCGAGGGCTATGGCCTTACGGAGACCGCGCCGGTACTCGCTGTGCGGCATATAAAACGGCCCAAAATGGGCACGGTCGGCCCTCTCATGCAGGGTACCGAAATACGCATTATGGGCGAAAAAGGCGAGCCGCTCGGGCCGGGGCATAAGGGACAGGTCTATGTGCGCGGTCCGCAGGTAATGCGGGGCTATTTTAAGGATCCCGAGCGCACAGCCGCCGCGATAGACAGCGAGGGCTGGTTCAATACAGGCGATCTTGGCCTCATGACGAGGAGCGGCGAGCTTGCAATACGCGGCCGCGTAAAGGACACCATTGTGCTCCGCGGCGGCGAGAATGTGGAGCCCGCGCCCATCGAGGCCCGCCTCGAGGAGAGCCGTTTTATCCTGCAGGCTCTGGTAGTCGGGCAGGACGAGCGCTGTCTCGGCGCCCTTATTGTGCCCAAAGAGGGAGCGGTTACGGCCTGGGCACGCGACAACAATGTGCCCATAGTCGACTACGAGAGCCTTCTAAGGCAGCCTGAAATCCGCGAGCTTATCGGAGCGGAGATTGCTGAACTGGTATCGGCACGCTCGGGTTTTAAGAGCTTTGAGCGCATCTACCGCTTTGCCCTTCTTGCTACGCCCTTTGAGGAAGGCGTCGAGATCTCGGCGAAGCTCGAGGTAAAGCGTCAGACGATTGCGAAGACCAGGGCGAAGGAGATAGCCGGGCTTTTTAAGGCTGAGGCAGGAGCCTAGGTCTCCGCGGCCAGAGACCCGGCTCAGGCGGCGCAGGGTCACAGGACTGGCCCCGCCGCGAGGAGCCCTGTGGCGGGGCCAGGGAGGGCGGGACGCCGCCAGAGCCGGGCCGCTCCAGGGCGCGGCGCAGGGGACAGGTCTCCAGTCCTGGCTCGGGGACGCTGAGCCGGGGGACAGGTCTCGAGCGCGGCGCCAGGGTGCGCCCGGGAGCGGGTGGCTTTGAGGGCCGGGTATGGCGTGCGGTGCGGGCGGCAGCCCGCGGGGCCGGCCCGGCTCAAGAGGGCCCCGCGGCGGTACGGGCTCGGGAAACAGCGGGTATCCTTTCATTATTTTCTATAAAATAGCAGAGAATGATGCGTTTTTCAGGAGAGAAAGGCTTGACTTTTAGGTTCACTTTTATATATATTTTTTTATCGATGAATACCACAATACGTATCTGTATGGGCTCCTCCTGCTACGCGCGGGGAAACGCGCAGAACGCGGAGCTTATTCAGGGCTGGCTCGCAAAGCACGGTCTCTCGACAGAAGTGGAATTCGTCGGCACACTGTGCGAGAAGCGCTGCAGCAAGGGTCCGATTCTCTGGGTCGGAGACAGGGTCTTTATGGGTGTTACCCCCGATTCGGTGGGGGAGATTCTCGACGAGCTTCTGGGGGGCAAGGTCAATGGATCCACATCAGCCGATATTCACGGAGGCGGCGGCCTGCCAGGACTGCTATAAGTGCGTCCGTGAGTGCCCGGTAAAGGCGATAACGGTGAGCTCGGGCCACGCGAGTGTCGTGGACGAGCTCTGTGTGCTCTGCGGGCACTGCGTCGAGGTCTGTCCTGTGGGCGCCAAAAAGGTGCGCTCCGATGTGGAGCGTGTAAGGGCGCTCTTTGCGCTCAAGGGCAGGACGCTGCTCTCGCTCGCGCCTTCGTTCGCTGCGGAGTTCGCCGGTTTTTCGAGCGGGCAGATTATAGCAGTTATGAAGAAGCTGGGCTTCGCAGCGGTGTCGGAGACGGCTTTTGGCGCCGACCTTGTGTCGCGTTTTGCGGCCGAGGAGCTGCGCTCTCTCCGAAACGCGCCAGAGGGAAAGCCGCGTGTGCTGCTTTCGACTGCCTGCCCGGCTGTTGTCGATTATGTGCTCAAATACAGGCCGGAATTCGCCCCTCTGCTCTCGAGGGCGCCTTCGCCAATGCAGGCGCACGGACATTACCTCAAGGGGCTCGCGGCCGAGGCGGGGAGCGCTGTTGTGTTTGCAGGGCCCTGTGTAGCCAAAAAGCGCGAGGCTGACTCAGCTGGTTCGGCTATCGACGCGGCTATTACCTTTGGCGGGCTCCGCGACTGGCTCGAAGAAGAGGGTATGGATTTTTCGAATCCAGGGTCTCTGCCAGAGCCGGGACCGGAGGATGCCTTTTTTCCCTCGCGGGCATCGAAGGGCGAGCTCTATCCAGTCGACGGGGGCATGACGGCATCGGTAAGGCGCCAGCTTCCACAGGACGAGCTTGATTCAGGAAAGTACCAGTTTATATCTTTTTCAGGTCTGCCGGAGATAAAGCAGGCGCTTAACGGGATAGACAGCTACCGCGATCCGCGTCCTCTGTTTATCGAGCTTCTGTCCTGCGAGGGGGGCTGCGTAAACGGGCCGAGGGCACAGGTACAGAGCGGCGCGGTGGCCAAGCACCTCGCGGTGACGGAGTTTGCAAAGTGCGCTGCTTCCGCCGGGGCAGAGGCTCCCCTGCCCCGCCCGGCAGTCTGGCTTCCGGGGACTGTGGCAAGACAGGAGCACAGCGACGAAGAGATACGCGGGGCCCTCGCCCTTGTCGGGAAGCACAGTCTCGAGGACGAGCTCAACTGCTCGGGCTGCGGCTACGATTCCTGCCGCTCCTTCGCGGCTGCCATGCTCGAGGGCAGGGCGGAGCGCACGATGTGTGTCTCCTATATGCGGAATCTCGCACAGAAAAAGGCAAATGCCCTCGTAAAGGCCATGCCCTCAGGGGTGGTGGTTGCCGATTCAAAGCTGAATGTTGTCGAGTGCAACGAGAATTTTGTCCATCTGCTCGGCGAAGACGCCGAAGCGCTCTACGATGCGAAGCCGGGGCTCGCGGGCGCTGCGCTCGCGAAGCTTGTGCCCTTTGCCGAGCTCTTCTCACAGGTGCTGTCGGTGGGCCCCGAGTATATTGAGCGGGATCTCCGCTTCGGCGAGCGCTTTCTGCACGGAACGATATTTGTAATTGACAAGGGTTCGCTCGCGGGCGGCATCTTCCAGGATGTGACTCAGCCATGCATCCAGAGGGACCGCATTGTCTCCCAGGCCAAGAATGTGATCGACAAGAACCTGCGCACAGTACAGCGCATTGCCTATCTTCTCGGAGAGAATGCGGCGGACACGGAGTCGAGTCTTGAGTCGATAATCGAGTCCTTCGCAGCCGCTGGAAGCGGCAAGGATGAAGGAAAGGCGAAGGGCAGGGGCGGCGGCAGCGCCGGGACAGCCAGCAGCGCCGGGGACAGGCGCTCATGACTGGTTCCTTTGTCGAGATCGGCCACTACAACGAGCCCAAGCACGGACAGCATGTGGAGGGCGATATTTTTCTGTCGAGAAAATCGCCTGCCGATGGCCGCATTATCACAGTTCTCTCCGACGGTCTCGGTTCGGGGATAAAGGCCAATGTGCTCGCAACGCTCACCGCCACAATGGCGGCGGGCTGCTCGGCCTCGGATATTCCGATCGCCCGTACGGCCGACCTAATTATGCGGAGTCTGCCTGTCTGCTCGGAGCGGCATATAAGCTACGCGACTTTTACGCTTATCGATGTATCGCCGCGGGGCCGCATCTCCATTGTGGAATACGACAATCCGCCCTACGCGCTTATCCGCGGCGGCTGCCTTATAGAGCCAATTAAAAGCGACATCTCCGTAAAGCGCGGAAAGCATTCGGGGGCCCCGAGGGAATACGCCATTCTGCACTGGTCGCAGTTCGACGCCGAACCGGGCGACCGCCTTGTGGTCTTCTCCGACGGCGTAACCCAGTCGGGCATGGGCATGAGGCCGAACCCGCTCGGCTGGGGAAACCCCGCGGTCGAGAGCTTTGTAATCGGGGCGATAGAGGAAGAGCCCAAGATATCGGCGCGGGAGCTCGCGCGCAGGGTTGTGCACGCTGCCCTCGCGCATGATACAGGCGAGGCCAAGGACGATATCACCGCTGGCGTTGTCTATTTCCGCGACGCGCGCAGACTCCTCGTGCTCACAGGGCCGCCGCTCAATCCGGCCCTCGACAAAGAGATGGCCCGGATTTTCAGGGAGTTCCAGGGCCGCAAAATGGTGGCCGGCGGCACAACTGCCTCGATTATCGCGCGTGAGACCGGAGCCAGGGTAAAGGTCGATCTCTCCCACCTCGACCCGAAGGTTCCACCGAGTTCGACAATGGAGGGAGCCGACCTCGTCACCGAGGGCATTATCACGCTCGGCGAAACCGCGGAGCTGCTCGCGAACAGGGAGCGCTTTGACGATCTCGCGCCCAACGCCGCGGCCAAAGCCATTGAGCTCATGCTGGATTCTGATATAATCGAGTTTGTAGTCGGCACAAAGATAAACGAGGCGCATCAGGATCCCAATATGCCGGTCGAACTCGAAATCCGGCGCAATGTGGTAAAGCGTCTCGCCTCAATTCTCGAGGAGAAATACCTCAAGGAAGTAAGTGTCAAATTTATCTAGGAGCGGATAATGAGCGGCAAAATAAAGGTGACTGTCTGTACTGGTACTACCTGTTATGTTATGGGCGGCGCCGAGCTCCTCGCTCTCGAGGAGCATCTTCCGCCGGAGCTCAGAGGCAGGGTTGAGCTCGAGGGCGCGACCTGCCTTGGCCGCTGCAAGGACAGAAGTCTGGGCAATCCGCCCTTTGCGATGGTAGGCGGCAGATTCGTAAGCGGAGCGAGCATAGAAAAGCTCATAGAGGCGATTGAGGCCGAGGCAGGCGGGACTCCCGCCGCCGGCAGATAGCAGGCCCTTCTGGAAGGGCGCTGGAGAAAACCGTGAACAGCAATAACAATGTCTCAAGGATAAAGCGCGATATTCTCGCGCGCACGGCAAGGCTCGCTCTCGAAGGGCGTCTTGCCGAGGCAGTAGACCGCCTTCCCTATGAGATGACGGGGCCGGGCTGGGAGCCTGTGCGCTGCTGTGTGCACCACGACAGGGCTATTCTGCGCCTGAGGCTTATGGCCATTCTGGGAGCAGACCCGGCAGAGCTCGACGACGCGGACAGGCCCCTCGCCGACTACGCGAGAGCGGCCGAAGCGCGGGCGGGAAAACCGAAGGCCGAGCGGGAAAAGCACCCTGTTCTTACGGTTATCGACGAAGCCTGCAACGCCTGCGTAAAAACACGCTTTCTCGTCACCGAGGCCTGCCAGGGCTGTCTTGCGCGGCCCTGCAAAATGAACTGCCCGCGCCACGCGATCGATTTTATAAAGGGGAGATCGCATATAGACACCGACAAGTGCATTAACTGCGGCCTCTGCCAGAAGAACTGCCCCTACTCGGCAATTGTAAAGCTGCCCGTGCCCTGCGAGGAGGCCTGCCCTGTTGGGGCCATCTCCAAGGGAGAGGACGGAGTCGAGCGCATCGACGATTCCAAATGTATTCTCTGCGGCAAATGCCTCCGCGAATGCCCCTTTGGCGCAGTGAGCGAGTTCTCCGATATTGTGGGCCTCGCCATTGATATCCGCGGACACAGGCCCCTCGCCGCCCTTGTTGCACCGGCAGTCGCGGTTCAGTTCCCCGGCGGCTGGGCAAGGCTGAAGACAGGCCTTAAAAAACTCGGCTTCGACTATATAGAAGAAGTCGCGAAGGGAGCCGAGTGTACTGCCCGCGATGAGGCAGCCGAGCTCGCAGAGCGCAGAGCGGAAGGCGCAGGCTTCCTCGCCACCTCCTGCTGTCCCTCATGGGTAAGCGCAGTGCACAGACATCTGCCCGCCCTCGAGTCCCATGTCTCTTCGACGCCGAGCCCCCTTGTCTATACGGCGCGTCTCGCCGCAGCCAGCTTTGCAGCCCAAGGCGCACGTCCCAGCCTTGTTTTTATTGGCCCCTGCGTCGCGAAGCGGGCCGAGGCGCGCAGTATCCCCGAAATAGACAGAGTTATAACCGCCGAAGAGCTCGGCGCCCTCTTTATCGCAGCCGACATAGATCTGAGTGCGCTCGAGGCTGAGCCAGAGGCGGCGGCCGCTGGTTCAGGCACGGCGTCCGGCGCCGCTGCGGCGGCCGCAGCACCTGGCGGGGCCGCGTCTGCGCTTTCCCTGCCCGCCGCGAAGCTCGCGCGCGGCTTCGCGGGCTCTGGCGGCGTGGCTGCGGCCGTGCTCGCCGAAAAGCCCGCCGCGGGCGGCTGCCCCCTTCCAGCCACGGACAGCGGCGCAGATCCCGCGGCTGCCGCGCATGCCGGCAGCGCCATGGCGCCGGGCGCCGCACAGGGGGCGGCCGCGCCGCGCAGCCTTGTCATCAACGGCCTCAGCAAACCGGCAATAAAGCTCATGGCCACCTGGGCAGCAAAACCTCCGGAGGCCGACCTCGTCGAGGTGATGGCCTGCGAAGGCGGCTGCATCGGGGGGCCCTGCGTCATCGCGACGCCGAGGCTCGCCCAGATCGAACTCGGCAAATTTGCCGCCGAAGGCAGAGATTAAAAAAAAGGCGCCCTTCGGGGCGCCTTCCTATCAAGCCTTATTCAGTACTCACTCTCGCTATCGCAGGCGGCAGAGCTCATTCAGTACTCAATCTCAATATCGCCCGAGACACTCTTCAGGTGGAGCCTCCGCCCGCCATGGCCCCTTGTGGCCGCAAAGCGGCGCGGCCCCGTAGTATTCTGGACCTCGCCCTCTGGCGCCCTGAGTCTGCCCGACAGAGTCTCGGCCCTCAGCTCGACAGAGGCGCCCTCCAGCTCGAGGCTTATCCTGCCCGACTGCGTATTCGCCTCGCCGCCGTTAAAGCCCTCAGGCGAATCGAGATCGATATCGCCCGAATCGCTCAGGATCCTGATGCGGCCCTTCGGCTTCGACACCACAATATCGCCCGACTTTGTCTCCAGGAAGAGATCGGCCGTGGAGTCGTCTACCTCCACATCGCCCGAGTCGCTCTTGATCAGGAGCTTCTCGCGGGGCTCAAGACAGCGGATCTTGCCCGAGACCGATTTGAGCTCTGAACTGCCCGCTCCCGAGACCTCGATAAGCCCGCCCTCTGTCGAAGCGCTGACCGTCGAAGCGCCCTTGATATCGATTCTGCCGCTTCCGACACTCACCATAAAGCAGAGCGCGAGCCCCGCAGATTCAATGTCACCCGATTCCGAATGCGCTTCAACGTCCCGTATCGAGGCCGGCACCTTTATGCGGACCTCTTTGACCTGGACAGGCCCCGTCTCCTCCCCGAGGACGAGAAGACTTTCAATCCTCCTGATCGAGGGGTTCCAGGATTCGAGCGCCCCGGAGGAGCCCTGAAGGACCATTTCGACGCCAAGATCCTCAGCATCGGAGGGCATCATCGCAATGTCAGCCTGAGTAAAGCGCAGGACAAGCCGCTCAGCCCCTTCAGGCTTCAATTCCATACGGCGGAATCCCGGTGCGCTGCTGTCGACAACTGCTGCCATGCCTTCCTCCCCAAATTGGTCCATAAGTATAGCACCATTTGGCCTTCCCCTTAAGCCCCATACCGCCCAAATCGCCATCCGCGCGCATAATTGAGCTGTTTTTTCTCCGGGATTGAAAGGATACGGAAGCGCCGCCGCCGGCCGGACAATGGCGGGGCCGCCTTCCACCGCTGGCTCCCGGGCCGCCTGCCTCCGCCTTCCTGCCAGAGAGCAGCGGACGGCCGCGGAGACCTGTCCCTCTCCGGCCTGTTATTTCCAGACAGCGGCCTATGAATGCCGCCATCCGGCATCTTGCCGGCAGCCGGCTTCGGCACCGCTGCCCCGGCCCGGCCGGGTTAAAACCGGGGCGCCAGCGGCGCGCCATCAGGAGCGCAGCGGAAACGCCGGGCGGCAGTCCCGCCGCATGCGTCCGGGCGGATTTCAGCGGCTGCGCTCTGTGTCTCTGGCCGCACCTGCTGCCGCGTCTGGCGCAGCCCCTGCTTCGAGGCCGCGCAGAGCCTTTCTGAACTGGACGGAGAAAAGCGCCGCGGTAAAGCTCACTGCGAGGAAGTCGGCCACAGGCTCGGCCCAGTACACGGCCATAGTTTTATCCGCTCCAAAGACAGCCGGCATTATAAAGATCAGGGGCAGCAGCAGAATAAATTTTCTCATAACTGCGACAATAACCGAAGATCTGGCGTAGCCTATGGCGACAAAGGTCATTTGGCAGGCTATCTGAATGCCAAAGAGGCAGAGTACCATGCAGTACACTCTCAGGGCTTTCGCGGTAAAGGCGGCGAGGGCTGCGTCGGAGGTAAATACGCGCGCGAAGCCGCCGGGGAAGAGCATTACAGCCGCCCACATCGTAAAGGAATAGATAAGGCTGCTCTTGAGAAGCAGCAGAAATGTCTCTTTCATGCGGGCGGCGTTTCCCGCGCCGTAATTAAAGCTCATTATGGGCTGAGCGCCCTGTCCCAGTCCCTGCAGGGGCATTATGCCAAACTGCATGGTGCTTGTGAGTATCGACATGGCGCCTACAGCCAGATCGCCGCCATAGCGCAGCAGGGAACTGTTAAAACAGAGCGATATAATGCTCTCGCTCGAGGTCATTACAAAGGGAGCGAGGCCCAGCGCGATGCTCGGGCCCACAATATGGGGGTCAAGGCCCATATTCTGCACCGAAAGTTTTAACTGTGTCTTTTTGCCCCTAAGGAAGGCAAGTACCCATACGGTGGACAGTGCCTGCGAGATCACTGTCGCGATGGCCGCCCCCTTTACGCCCATGCCAAAGCCGAAGATAAACAGCGGGTCGAGGACAATATTGCAGAGGGCGCCGACTACTACAGTGAGCATTCCTGTTGTTGCGAAACCCTGTGCAGTAATAAACGCGTTCATGCCAAGAGTCAGCTGTACAAACAGCGTGCCCATCGCGTAGATATCCATGTAGCTCTTCGCATATTCAATGGTATTCTCGCTGGCTCCAAAGGCGAATAGAATCGGTCTGTCCCAGATAAGCAGAGCGGCAGTAAGCAGCACCGACACTATCAGCTGCATTACAAAGCAGTTTCCGAGCGTTTTCTCGGCCGATTTCAAATCGCCTTTTCCCATAAATATGGAGGCGCGCGGGGCACCGCCCATGCCTGCCAGCGATGCAAATGCCGTAACAATTAGAATTATGGGAAAGCAGACACCAAGGCCGGTAAGCGCAAGGCCTCCATTCCCGGGCATATGACCGATATAGATGCGGTCCACTATGTTGTAGAGCATATTGACTATCTGCGCGGCTATCGAGGGCAGAGCCAGTTTGAAAAGCAGCTTCCCCACAGGGGCTGTTCCAAGTGAATTGCTGTCGCGTATGTTCGTACTGCTGTTATTCATTATGCATCTCCAGGAATTTATTCACATTGCCAATAATTCTGCTGTTCATGCTGTTGTATGTATCACGTTCCCCGGCGCTGAACCCGCCAAAAAGCAGCTCCTCGGCCTTCGCACGCATCGCGGCTATATAGGGAAGCATCTTCTTCCCCTTGGGCGTCAGCTTCAGATGTATGCTGCGCCTGTCGGAGCCGTTTTCCTTTTTTGCCACAATACCTTTGTCCAGCAGGCTGCTCAGCGCCTCGGACACATTGGCCTTGGGTATAAGCCTCAGTTCCACAATATCGCGTGCCCTGTCCCACTGCGGATGGCTTCCCAGAAAGCCCACTATATCGAGCTCGGTCTGGCTTATTCCCCAGCGGCCGCAGAGCTCCGCCCCCATGGCCTGATAAAAAAGCGCAAGCCCCCGCATATTGTCTATAAGCGGATGTATTTCCTCTTCCGGCATAAACCCGTCCCCGCAGTTATGTTCGAAACCGAACTATTCAGATTCAAACTGTTCGGTTTCGAACCACTATATCCAATTCCGCGGGCTCGGTCAAGACAGAGAAGAAGATCCACGCAGGACCGGCATATAGTGCCCCAGGGCGGAACTCCGGATGGGCCGCAGGCATTGAGCATTAGGCCTGACTTTACAGGTTCCTGACCCTGGCACTATACTCGGCGCCATGGAGAATTACGCAGACAGAATCGGCACCGCCCGCGAGGCTCTTCTCGAAGCAGAGCATATTGTAATAGGCGCGGGTTCAGGGCTTTCGACTGCGGCCGGGCTCGATTACGGCGGGCAGCGCTTTGCGGCCAATTTCGCCGATTTTATCGCGCGTTACCCCGATCTCGGCGACAATATGTACAGCGCCAGCTTCTATCCCTTCGGGACTCCAGAGGAACTCTGGGCCCACTGGGCACGGCATATTATGGTAAACCGCTTCGATCCCCCTGCCCTTCCTCTCTATAAGGCTCTCCTCGATTTTGTCTCACGCAAAAATTTCTTTGTCATAACCACCAACGCAGACGGCCAGTTCGAAAAAGCAGGTTTCCCCAGAGAGCGGCTCTTTGTGGTACAGGGCGACTATGCCTATATACAGTGCGCCAGAGCCTGTCATAAGAAGCTCTACTGGGACAGGGATATTATCGAAAAGATGGCCGGTTCGATATCGGACTGCCGTGTGCCTTCCGCTCTCGTGCCCCGCTGTCCAGTCTGCGGCGGGCCCATGGACATCAATCTGCGCAAGGATGAATTCTTTGTCGAGGATGATGCCTGGCATGATGCAAGCCGCAGATATTCAGATTATATGAAAGAAATCGCCGCCGGAAAATTTGTCCTTCTCGAACTCGGCGTCGGCTTCAATACGCCAGCCATAATCCGCTATCCCTTCGAGCAGATAGCCCACGAGGCAAAGGATGCTCTGCTTGTCCGCCTTAACAGGGACAATCCTGAAGGCCCCTGGGAAAACGAAAAAAAGACAATCGCCTTCGACGAGGACATGGCACAGGTTCTGACAGATCTTGCCGCCGCGGGGAGCCTCTACTGATGACACAGGATGAAAAGCGGCTCTGGCTTATCTCCGCGCTTAAAAAAGATATGCCCGAGTACGCGGCTGTCCCAGTTCCGCCGGACGCTGAGGGACAGCGCAGGCTGCTCCGCTCGCTTATGAATATCAGGCCGCCGCGGCCGGCCCCCGAGGGATTTCTGCCTGTGCAGGACAGCTATTTGCAGGCCCGGCTCGCGGAGCGCGGTATTTTTGACGCCGCTTCGCTCAGCCCCACAAAATACAGCAGCCGCATCTTTCTCTGGAAGGGCGATATAACAACTATTAAAATCGGAGCTGTTGTAAACGCCGCCAACAGCGCCCTGCTCGGCTGTTTTGAGCCCTGCCACACCTGCATAGACAACTGCATCCATACCTACGCGGGCATACAGCTCAGGCTCGAATGCGACGCCCTTATGCGAGAACAGGGCCGTCCCGAGCCCGCGGGCAGGGCCAAGGTTACAGGCGCATACAATCTGCCCAGCCATTATGTAATACATACGGTAGGGCCCATAATTCAGAACAGTGTTACCGGCAAGGCACGGGAACTCCTCGCTGACTGCTACCGTTCATCGCTGCGTGCCGCCCTGTCCCGGGGCATAGAGAGCATTGCCTTCTGCTGCATCTCGACAGGCGTGTTTCACTTTCCAAACGAAGAGGCCGCAGAAATTGCCCTCCGCACTGTTATGGAATTTCTCGATGAGAACCAGGCTCCAGACATGATTGTGTTCAATGTCTTTACAGAACGTGATTATACTATCTATAACAGTCTTCTGAACTGAGACAAAAAGGGCCGTTTCAGATCAATCCGGAGCGGCCCTGCATTTTCAAAACATCTGCAGTTACATCAGCGACCTGAACAGATCGAGAATGTCTTTCCTGCTCGGGCTGCGCGGATTGCCAGGAGTGCAGGCATCCTTCATTGCGCAGTCCGCGAGGAAGTCAAGATCCTTTTCCCTGACAATTCCCTTTAGGTTCTGTGGAATTCCGACATCCCTCGAAAGCTGGCGTACAGCGTCGACCGCGGCCCTGCGGTACTCGGGCTGGCTCATCTTGTCGACACCTTTTACCCCCATAGCGCGTGCTATCTCGCGGTACTTTTCGCCTGAGCACTCGGCGTTGTAGGCCATAATAGTCGGCAGCAGAATCGCGCAGGCAACCCCATGCGGAGTATCATAGAAGGCACTCAGGGTGTGCGCCATGGAGTGATCAATCCCAAGGCCGACATTCGAGAATCCCATGCCCGCGATATACTGGCCAAGGGCCATTTCTTCCCGCGCTTTCGCGTCGCCCTTTACAGAATCGCGAAGCCATTTTCCAATAATCTCAATGGCTTTGAGATGCATCATATCGGTCATTTCCCATGCGCCTTTTGTAATAAATCCCTCGATGGCATGCGTAAGGGCATCCATGCCGGTCGAGGCGCAGAGCTTCGGAGGCATGCTCATCATCATATCGGGATCGACGCAGGCAATAACCGGAATGTCATGCACATCGACGCAGACAAATTTGCGTTTTTTCTGCAGATCCGTGATGACATAGTTGATTGTAACCTCAGCCGCGGTACCGGCTGTAGTTGGAACGGCGATAATCGGCACAGAGGGCTTTTTGGTAGGCGCAGCGCCCTCAAGGCTGAGCACATCGGAGAATTCAGGGTTATTGATAATTATGCCGATAGCCTTTGAAGTGTCTATCGATGAACCGCCGCCAATTGCGATAATGTAATCGGCTTTCGAAGCCTTAAAGGATTCGACGCCGTGCTTTACATTTTCGACAGGAGGATTCGGCTTAATATCGGAATAGACCTCATAGGGCAGGCCTGCCTTGTCCAGCATATCTGTTACCTTCGCGGTCACCTTGAACTTGACGAGATCGGGATCGGAGCAGACAAAGGCCTTTTTCCAGCCATGGGCTTTTACCTCATCGATAATGCAGCTGACGGCGCCCTTCCCATGATAGGACGTTGCATTCAGAGTAATCCTATTGGCCATGATGCCCTCCTCATTACGATATATTTTTATTGTAATAATAAAACTGCGATCTGCCAAGTTACAGATTGGCCTGTCTGTAACATTAAAGCGCAGGAATAAGAATAGCGGCGAGTTTAGGCGGAAGGGCAGCGATCAGATCGTCGGCGAGAGAAGCAGAAGACTTCTCCATTCCACTCACAGCCCAGTCTGCCGTCATTGCAATTGAGCCGTGGCAGTACAGCTCCAATATAAACCGGAGATCATCGCTGAGCTGCCGGTGCGTATTCTTCTCAATTATGCCTGTATAGAATGCGAGGATAAATTCATAATCATGCTGTTCTATGGAATTATAGTCGGTCGATCTGAAGGCCTGGGCAAAAAAAGCGCTCTCGCGTCTGATAAAATCAAACTTGCGGATGAGGCCTTCCCTCAGCGTAAGAGTTACACCCATCTCATTGAAACACTGCTTCGCCAGAACATCAAAATACCAGTTGACAAGTTCATATTTGTCCCGGAAACAGCGGTAAAAGGACTGACGGGTCACGCCTGCATCTTTTACTATATCGGTGACCGCAATCTGCTCAAGCGCGGCGCTTTTCATGAGGCTTTTAATGGAAGCAGCGAGTCTATACTTCAGAGCATCACTCATTTCCCAATGAGTGCAAGTATAGCACAGGTACCCGAAGCGCGCCATCTGCGGCATGCGGCAAAATGCACAAAATCTTAGGCGGGCAGTTTCAGCATGACAGAATAAGGAGGGCCGGCTCCATACGGAGCCGGCCGATTTTCTATACCGCTTTTCCCATCTCGTAGGCTTCGCGCATTTTATCTTTGTTCTTCGCGGCTTCGCCGGCATTGGCCAGGCCGGTTCCGAAGATAATTCCTCTCTCCTTCGTCCCCTCGAGGCAGTCACGGGTAAAGCCGCGCAGGGCTTCAACTGTACCCTCAACATGCGCCTTATCGCCGTCCCAGCAGGTCAGGATAAAGTAGACTTCCTTGTTTTTCATCTGCATATAGGAGCCGACAGTCCGGTCGATCAGCACCTTCATCTGACCGGACATAGAATAGAAATAGACCGGAGTCGCGAGTACAATAACATCTGCGCCGATCATCTTATCTATAATATCAGCCATATCGTCTTTCTGAACGCATTCACCGCTTTCGGCGCATGCATAACAGGCTCTGCAGAAATTTATCTTTTTATCGTACAGGGCTATTTTCTTAACACTGTGGCCGGCATCGCCGGCTCCTCTCGCGAACTCATCGGCGAGGGTTTCGGAATTGCCGCCCTTGCGCGGACTCGAACAGATAATAAGCACTCTCTTGGCCATTTCAGTCTATCTCCTTATTTAAGTCTGCCATAATCGGCATCGCTCACAGACTCGAGCCACTCTGTGCCAGCGCCTTCGGCGGGCACGGCTATCGCAATATGCACAAACCAGCTGTCCTTCGCGGCACCATGCCAGTGCTTTACCTCGGGAGGGATATCGACTGCATCGCCGGCTCTGAGCTCGCGGGCAGGTTTTCCCCACTCCTGATACCAGCCCCGTCCTCCGGTCACAAGCAGAATCTGGCCGCCCTTATGATGAATGTGCCAGTTGTTCCTGCAGCCGGGCTCAAAGGTCACATTCGCTATGCCCATGCTCTTTACAGGAAGCATGGAGAGATAGCTTGTGCCCTTGAAGTATTTTGCGAAGGCCTTATTCTCATCCCCTTTTGAGAAAATAACACTGTTATGAAGATCTGTATTCATATATGCTCCTCTGCGGACTGTGTCCGCATGAATTCACTGCCGCATGCCCCGTCTTCCGCGGCACGGCCAGTCCTCGGGCGGGTCCGGATATTCAGCCTTCGTAGACCTCTTTGGCCATTCTAAAGGCTGCCCAGGCCTTGGGCCACCCTGCATAAAATGCGAGCTGAGTGAGCATTTCGGCCATCTCCTCTTTGCTGACACCGTTCTTTTTCGCGTTCGCAATATGAAATTTAAGCGAACTGTCGAGGATGCCGCTGGCCATAAGTGCGGCGACGGTTATCATGCTGCGGTCACGGGGTGAAAGCTGTTTTTCGCGCGACCAGACCTGGCCAAAGAGCACATCGTCGTTGAGCTCGGCAAATTTGGGCGCGAAACCGCCTAAGGCATCGCGGCCCGCTGTTACTTTATCCATATATTCCTCCATTCCTATACCACGAGATCGACAATCCAGCCCGTAAGGGCCGCAAAGGCTACGCTGAACACAATATAAAGAATAAATCGTTTAATACCCAACACAATTTTAAGAGCACCGAGATTTGTGATCTTTGTCGCGGGGCCCGAGATCATAAAGGCTGCCGCGGCACCCAGACTCATGCCATTGTCGAGCCATTCCGCGATAAGGGGTATGGTGCCGCCGCCACAGACGTAGAGAGGCACACCGAGTGCGGCCGCAGTCAGGAAGCCAAAGCCATTATGTTTTCCGAAGAGAGAAGCCACGGCTCCCGCAGGCACATAGCGCTGGTAGAGGGCTGTTATCACAATACCTATGAGGAACCAGAGGCCGGTCGCCTTAAGGTTGCGCCACAGGTTTTTTAGATAGCGGACAAGGAGATTCGGGTCGGTATCCCGGCTCTGCTCAGCCTCAAAACCGGCAAAATCAAAAAAGGGGCGGTCTTTGTAAAACACATGTACGAGCAGGCCTGCCGCTATGCCGCAGATAAAGCAGGATACAAAGCGGATAATCACCGCCCCGCTTCCAAGCGCAGCGCTGTACGCGAGCAGCTGGGGATTGAGCAGGACAGAGGCCATCATAAAGGCGGCGAGCACATCGTCGCCCATGCCGCTCTGCGAAAAAGACGCAGCGAGAGGTATAGTCCCGTACATGCAGAGCGGCGATACAATGCCGAGAAGGCTGGCCGGTGCGAGGCCCCAGGCCCAGCTCACCCTGCCCTCAATGCGCACAAAAAGAGAGTGGATTCTGTCCTTGAGAAACACTGACACCGCCGACCCCAGAGCCATGCCAAGAGCCCAGTAGGGCGCAATCAGCCGCACCTGAAGCATAAAGTAATACCAGAAGTAGACAAGCTCCCGGCGCAGCGTTTCCATTATCTGCTGCTCCCGCTGTCGAGCCGCACCAGTGTGTAGTTCCTGCTTCCAAGGCCTATCTGCGCGGCATATTCGAGTGTATGGACGCCGTTCTGGCGCTCAATGCGCCTCTGCACGGATTTTCCGTCAGGCGCGGCATAAATAAAGTCCACACAGGCCTGATCTACTGCTACCGGATCGAGCGAGGCGACAATGCCTATATCGTGCATATCGGGTTTGGCCGGATTTGAATCGCAGTCGCAGTCGACTGAAATATTATTTATAACACTTATATATATTATACTGCTGCCGATTTTATCTACAACTGTCTTGGTGTCCTCGGCCATGGACTCAAGAAAGTCGTTCTGGGGTGTCTGCCAGAGAAACTGAGTACTGCTCCGGCCTGCGGAATGCACATTCATCTTGCCGGCCGCCGAGGACATGCCAATAGCGATATTCTTTATTGCGCCGCCAAAGCCGCCCATTGCGTGACCCTTGAAGTGCGAGAGAATAACCCAGAAATCGTAGTTGGCATAATGCGAACCCAGAAGGACCTCTTTAAGATGGCGTCCGCCCTTTACGGGCAGCCTGATCGATCCCTCAGCGTCCATAATGTCGACCGGCGCAATAGCAGTAAAACCGTGGTCCTTCGCAACCTGCATATGCATAGCGGTCTCGCTGCGCCCCCCGCCGTAGGCTGTATTGCACTCGACAATGGTGCCCTTTACCGCCTTTACAAAAGGTCCAATCAGCTCTGGATGAAGGTAGTAATTGCCACCGGGCTCGCCGGTCGAGATTTTTACTGCGACCCGGCCCGAAGTTCTGCGTCCGAGAGCTTCATAGACCTTTAAAATGCCCGCCGGGCTAATATCCTTTGTAAAGTAGACTTTCGCCGGGGAACCGGACCTTTCGTGGGCAAGCTTCGCGCTGTCAATCCATGACTGCCCCGAAGAAGACTGGGCAGCAAGAGGCGCCGCCATAAACACCAGAGCGGCAAATGCTGACATTATTGCACCCTGCCTTTCCATTTTAGCCTCCCAAAGAGAGTTCCGCAGCGGAAACGGCTGTCCCTCCGCGGAGAGTACGCTGCGAATCTACTCCTTAAAGTGAACTTTAAGTCAATGCTTGTGCGGGATTAAACGAAGAAAAAATGCTGGCAGCGGCGGGCTGATGCTGGCACAGGAATCTCCGTGCGGACTTTGGGCAGCCTTCAAGCTGCTGCATGGATCTGCATGCTTTTTCCCAAGGCTAGTGGCAGAGAGCCTCGCCCGCCCAGACGGCAGCCAGTCCCAGCACAGCGGAGAGTGTGATATAGAGAAGGGCCGTCATTGGTCTGCCCCGTTCAAAAAGCGAAAAAGACTCCAGCGAGAAGGTTGAAAAGGTAGTAAAGCCCCCGCAAATTCCGACCTTGAGGAGGAGCAGCAGATGCTGATTGAAGGCGGCATTTTTTCCGGCCGCGGCGGAGATAATGCCGATGCAGAAAGAACCAAGCAGATTGATACCAAGTGTAATAAAAGGGAAACTGTTCTCTGTCTTTACGGGGATAAGCCCAAGCAGATAACGGGCGACCGAGCCGGCGAGACCGCCGAGGCCGACAAAAAGGCAGTTGATAAAAGTGCTCATTGCGGGCAGTATAGCGGTATGCGGAGAGTCCCATCAATGGGCGGCTCCTGTAAACAGCGGCAGCATTGCCGCTCCGCTTGAGATCCGCCCTTCCGGACGGACAGGGGGAAACAGCTGTGTTCAGAGAGATGAAACGGAAACGGCAGCTTTTATCCAGGGAAGAGAGCGAGAGCATTCTCGCGCGGGGCACTTCGGGGGTGCTCGCGCTTTCGGGTGAGGGGGGCTGGCCGTATGCGGTGCCGCTCAGCTATCTCTACACTGCCGGGAAAATTTATTTTCACTGCGCCAAAGAGGGCTATAAAATGGAGGCTATTGCCCGCGACAGCAGAGCTTCCTTCTGCGTAATAGACCGCGATCAGGTTGTCCCTGAAAAAATGACCACCTATTTCCGCAGTGCCATCGCCTTTGGCAGAATCCGGGTCGTGGAAGATGAGGATGCGAAGAAGAAGGCGCTCAGAGCGCTCGGCAGCCGATACTCGGCGCCGGGGAACAGCGCCGCCGTCGAAAAAGAAGTCGAACAGCAGCTTCCCCAGGTCTGCATACTGGAATTCACCGTGGAGCAGCTGACTGGCAAGGAATCGATCGAGCTTGTAAAGGCGCGCGGAGGCTGAAAGCCCCCGCGCGGCCCCGCATTGGTCTCTCAGCTGTCCGGGAAGGTCCGCTTAAACACTTCATAATTATTCGCGCCATTATGATCGTTCAGCACCGCGAAGACAATCTCGGAAAAACAGCCTGCGAATTCGCTCTCCCTGAGCACATCGCGGAAAATTTCGGCGATGTGCTCGGGCGGATTCGCGAAGGCTCCGCAGCCGAGAGCCGAAAGCACAAGCCTTCTATGGCCGCTGAAACAGGCGATACGCAGTATTGTGCGTATTTTATTGCGGGTAAGCTCGGCGCAGTCGGGCGGCAGCCGGAGCCGGCCATCGGGCAGATGTACCAGGGACGAAATACTGTTGCGGAAATTGAGGGCCGCCACGGCGACAAAATCAAGCCTGAAGGGTTCCTGGATAAAGGCGAATCCGCTCGATTCGCCCTCGCGGAAAACCGTGACTTCGGGGCTGTAGACAGCCCCGGCCTTTTCGTCGAGGGGATAACGGTAGAGAGGATTGGGCCTGACTCCGTACTCGGCGTACTGTTCTGCGTAATCGGCAAACTGATAGAGCGAACGGAAATAGTCGCTACGGCGGAAAAGACTCTCCTCCTGGGCGCCCGCGCCGGAAGTAACACCGCCGCCCGGATTGCGCCAGCTCGCCATATTGAGCACAAGGGGCGTCTCGCCCGTTTTTCTCTGGATTGCGCGGGCAGCGTCGATCGAGTCGCCGTTGCTGACGCGCACCGCGCAGGCCGTCTGGAGCTTGGCCATTTTCTCCGCCGAAGTCCTGAGCAGGGTCTCGGAGCGCTCGTTTGTAAAAAAAACCGCGTGCTCCATAATGGCCGGAGAGAGCTCCAGCCTGACAGCTGTCTCGCGGCCATCCGGGCCGGAGACATAATAGGCCCCCTCTTTGACCGCGCGGAGAGTCGAATCGTAACAGTCCATGCGGATCTGTCGCAATACTGAATAGTTTCCGCCGGCCAGCGCCTTCTGCATCCTTTCAAGGCAGGCGGCCGCGTCCCATCTCGCGGGGTTCACAACAGGCCCCGGCCGCAGCCCGCGGCAGAGGACAGCCTGCGGGCAGACAGACCGCCCGCTTTTCTTGTTTTCCGCAGCTTCATACTTTTTCTTCCTCTTAAAAACTTGATGTATGGAAAAATAGAAAAGCCCGTGGAAAATCCAGGGGCAGCTCCAGAGAAACCACCCATACTGAAGTATAGGCCCCATGGCCTCCCAAATTCAAGAATTTGAAGGGCCGGGCGGCGGGCGCCCCGTATCGGCGGGCCACCGGCCTCCGGGGGCCCGCCCGCGGCCCGCCTTAGGGCCGCGTGGCCCGAAGGGCGGCCCCATGAGTCCCCGCGTCGGGCCGCGCCGCGGTCCGGGATGCAGAAATCTCTGGCGGTTCAGCCGTTTCAGGCGGATGGGGCAGGCGGCGCGGCCCCGGCTGCGCCGCGCGGAAAAGGCGGCAGCGGCCGGCTGAAGGCCCGCCGGGTCAGCGGGCAGAGCGCAACGGGCCACAGCTCTGTCCCTCCGTATCCTTTCAGCCTTTATGCTGACGTTTCTACACAGCAGGAGCACATACTGGAAAAAGGGCTGCTTTCTATGGCATACTGGCGGGAGTCTTTTTGATGCCTCAAGGAGGAGTACCGTGTATAAGCCTGTTGATCCGAAGGTGAACTTCCCGAAAATGGAAGAGGGTCTTGTAAAGACCTGGCAGGACGAGCATACCTTCGAGAAGTCGATTTCCCAGCGCGAGGGGGCGGAGGACTTTGTGTTCTTCGATGGTCCGCCTTTTGCCACTGGACTTCCGCATTTCGGCCATTTTGTGCCGGGCACCATAAAAGACATTATTCCGCGCTACAAGACGATGAGAGGCTACAGAGTTGAGCGCCGTTTCGGCTGGGACTGCCACGGTCTTCCCGTCGAAAACCTCATCGAAAAAGAGCTCGGGCTCGATTCCAAGACAGATATCGAGAAATACGGGGTCGCGAACTTCAATGAGGCCTGCAGAGCTTCTGTCCTCCGCTACACCAAGGAGTGGCAGGCGACCATGACGCGGCTCGGCCGCTGGGTTGACTTTGACCATGACTACAAGACGATGAACCCCGATTATATGGAGTCCATCTGGTGGGTCATGAAACAGCTCTGGGACAAAGGGCTTATCTATGAGGGTCACTATATTCTGCCCTACTGCCCCCGCTGCTCGACGGTGCTTTCGAACCACGAGCTCGCCCAGCCCGATGTCTATAAGGATGTGCACGACCCGGCTGTCACCATCCGCTTCAGAATTAAAAAGGCGCCGGCCAGTCTCGCGGCTCTCGGGCTCGACAATGGCTCGACCTTCCTGCTCGCCTGGACAACAACGCCCTGGACTCTGCCCTCCAACCTCGCTCTCTGTCTTGGCCCGGATATCGACTATGTCTGCATAGCCGACAAGGACGCCGACGGCAGCGCGATACGCTTTATCATGGCCAAGTCCCGGCTCCATGCCTATTACAAGGAGCCCGACAAGCTTGAGATTCTCTGGGAGAAAAAGGGCAGCGGGCTCAAGGGAATTGAGTATGAGCCTCTCTTCCCCTACTTCGCGAAGCTCTCGGCCAATGGAGCCTTCCGCACTATCACGGGAAATCATGTTACCACCGAAGACGGCACGGGCATTGTCCATACTGCCCCCGGCTTCGGCGAAGATGACTATGCCTGCATGAAGGGCATGGGCGTGCCTGTGGTCTGCCCTGTCGACGCCGAGTGCAAATTCACCGACGAGGTGCCGGACTACAAGGGCCGCTTTGTAAAGGACTGCGACAAGGACATAATGGAGCGCCTTAAGGCTGAGGGAAAACTCGTAAAGCGCGAGCAGATTCTCCACGCCTATCCGCACTGCTGGCGCTGCCAGCATCCGCTTATCTACCGCGCTGTCGGCTCCTGGTTTGTAAAGGTCACCGACATAAAAGAGCAGATGCTCAAGGCGAACTCCCAGATCTACTGGATGCCTGGCCACATAAAGGACGGACGCTTCGGCAAGTGGCTTGAGAACGCCCGCGACTGGGCTATTTCGAGAAACCGCTACTGGGGCAATCCGCTCCCGATATGGAAATGCGACAAGTGCGGCAAAACTGTGTGCGTGGGCAGCCGCGATGAGCTCGAGAAGCTTTCGGGCCAGCGCCCCAATGACCTGCATAAGCACTTTGTGGACAAAATTACCTGGAAATGCAGCTGCGATGGCTGCGGCGGCACAATGCGCCGCGTTCCCGAGGTGCTCGACTGCTGGTTTGAGTCCGGCTCCATGCCCTACGCGCAGAACCATTATCCCTTTGAAAACAAGGAATTCTTCGAAAAGCACTACCCCGCCGATTTTATCGCCGAGGGTCAGGACCAGACACGAGGCTGGTTCTACACGCTCACCGTTATAGCCGCTGCCCTTTTCGACAAGCCGGCCTTTAAGGCCTGCGTCGTAAACGGCCTTGTTATGGCATCCGACGGCAAGAAGATGTCGAAGTCGCTTCATAATTACACCGACCCGAATGAGGTTATGGACAAATTCGGTGCGGATGCTCTCAGGCTTTTCCTTATGAATTCTGCGGTTACGCGCTGCGAGGACCTCAACTATTCCGATGAGGGCGTGCGCGATGTGCTCAAGAGCTTTATTCTGCCGCTCTGGAGCGCCTACGGCTTCTTTGTAACCTACGCCAATATCGACAGCTTCCCGGACAAGATCAAGGCGCCCGCCGATCTTCATAATACCGACAATCAGCTTGACCGCTGGATTCTCTCGGTATGTGAGGAAATGGTTCAGAATGTTACGAAGGCCCTCGACGCCTACGATATGCAGAGCACACTGGCGCCGATTTTCGACTTTGTCGATCTTCTTAACAACTGGTACATAAGACGCTCGCGCCGGCGCTTCTGGCGTTCGGCAGCCGAGGGCGGTGCCTCAGGCGAGGCAGACAAGGCCGCTGCCTACGCCACGCTCGAGCGTGTGCTCAAGCGGCTCTGCCTTGTGCTCGCGCCTTTTGCTCCCTTTGTCTCAGACTCGATCTGGCGCAATATCAGGACGGGCGCTGAGGCCGAATCGGTGCATCTCGCCGACTGGCCGAAATACGATGCCTCCTTCCGCGACGAGGAGCTCGAGCGCAAGATGGGCTATGCACGGCACGCAGTGTCCATGGGCCGCGCGCTCAGAGTGCAGCACGATCTCAAAATACGGCAGCCTCTGGCCGCAGTGCATCTTGTTACCCGCGATCCGGCTGAGCGCGCGGTGCTCGGCGAGATGGAGGATCTGCTCCGGGAAGAGCTCAACGTAAAGAAGGTAATCTTCCGGGCCGATGAGGAAGAGCTTGTCGAATACAGCGCGAAGGCCAATTTCCGCGTGCTCGGCAAGGAGCTTGGAAAAGACATGAAGGCAGCTGCCGCTGTTATCGAAAAACTGCCCGCACATGAGATCGCGAAGCTGGTCGACGGCGGAGAGATCACTATCGAGGCGGCTGGCAGAAAAGTTGTTCTGAACAAGGACAAGGTCGATGTCCGCAGGAGCGAAAAGTCCGGCCTCAAGGTGCTGAATGAAGGCAGCCTTACGGTGGCTCTCGACGCCACACTGACCGGCGATCTCCTCGCCGAGGGCTGGGTGCGCGATCTCGTACGCGGCGTCCAGACTCTGCGCAAGGACTCCGGGCTCGAGGTGACAGACAGGATCAATCTGACGGTCTCGGGCGACGCAGAGCTTAAAAAGGCCCTTGAATCGCAGCTCGACTTTATTATGAAGGAGACGCTCGCGAAGAAGGTGACCTGGTACCCGGCGGCGCCTCTGCCCGATCTGGGCGGCGCCATAAAAGCCGCACCCCAGCCTGAGCCCAGGTTCAGCGACATCGAGGCCGGCGACAAGGTCTGGAAGGCCGCGGTCGAAAAGGCCTAGGGCGCGCAGCACGCTGCGGCGGCGTCTGGGGTCAGGCGCATCAGCCGCAGCGGGGCAGCCGCGCAGGCCAATGACGGCGCGGGCCGGCAGCATGCGGCGCGGGCCCTTAGGGCGGCCGCACCTGCGGCTTTCTGCATATAAAAAGGCCGGTTCCTCCGTGGAACCGGCCTTTCTTTTTCAGTCCTCGTGGCGCCTTTCGGCCATATCCCTGCTGTGCTCTTTTTTATCGTCATACATGGACGTATCCATGCGCTTTAAAAAATCATCGACGCTGTCATTGTCAGGATAATAATAACTGTAACCATATGAAAAGCGCAGCTTATAGGGAGCAGCGCCGCTCTCATTAAAGCGTTCAATATCATGCGCGATTATTCCGATGCGCTTCTCTATATCCATATCGGGGCGCGGAGGGCCGATAATCACAAACTCATCGCCGCCATAGCGGGCGATCACATCCTCAGGGCTGGACGAAAGCCTGAGCAGCCTTCCCATATCGCGGATGGCCTGATCGCCGGCCTTGTGGCCATAGGTATCATTTATGTTCTTGAAGCGGTCCATATCTATCATAATGCCCGCAAGAACCTTCTTGTTCTTGCGCTTCTCCGCGAGGGCTATCAGATAGCTGTCCAGATACTGTCTTGTGTACACGCCGGACAGCGAATCGACGGCGGAGAATTCACCCTGTACAGTTATATAGATCGATACCATGGAAATGGAGACAGCGGCCCAGGTTATCGAGATGCCATAGAAAAGCATCTGCAGTACCGCCCCGGCCAGAATCGGCAGGATAAAGATCAGCGAGGGCAGAAAGAGATATCTCTTCGCATTATGCCTGTTTGTATGGACAAGCATCTCCGCATAGGCGAGATAGAAAAAGCTCACGACATAGGGCACAATGGCGAGATCTGTCCGCGAATAGACATTGTGCGCGGAAATATCAAAAAAGACAGGGGTAAAAATATTTATAATAAGCATTATAATAACGACCAGAGCTGGGATGGCAAGGAGCGGATATCTCTTCCTGATTCTGTCAATATCTTCAAAGAGCTTGTAATCGATATAGAGAACCCATAGATAGCAGAATATGATATTTACGGAAAAAGTAAATTCATTGCAGATTAAATTGAGTACACGGGCTCCGGGAAATGTCCGGCCATCCAGAATAAAGGAAAAGCATTCACTGGCAGCCAGCGTCATGGTCGCCCAGATCATGCTATAAAAAAGCCTTTCCGAGAGCACATTGCGGCGCATATTCTTGCCTGCGCAGAGCAGAAGCATGAGCATCTGTGTTACTGCGAAAGCGTTCGCTACAATTACTGCCGGCAGATCGATCACCTAATCCTCCCCAATCCTTCTATATGCGTGTCCAATCAACTATATCGCAGCCAGGCAAATATCCCGCCAGAGGGGATCCAGAACCGCTGTTCAGGTTTTGCAGCTGTGCACACACTGCTCACTGCGGGAAAAGGACAGCGGATTTCAGAGCGCGCTGAGCGGGGGACTCAGTGTTTCGCGTCTTCCCTGTTCTGCGGGCGCGCGGCCTGCACCTTTATCAGCGCGGGCTCCGCGAGGACATCGACGCCTTGAGCCTGACAGAATCCGGCAATTTTGAGAAGAGTCTCTTCGGAGATAATATGCTCCATTCGGCAGGCGTCCTTTTCGGCCGTCTCCGGGTTTACCTTAAGGACATCGCGGAGAAAGGCGGTGAGAATCTCGTGGCGGTTGCGGATGGCCGAGCTCACGACTTTCCCCTCCGCGGTCAGAAAAACTTCGCCATAATTCTCGTGTTCGATAAAGCCGCGCTTCTCGAGCTCATGGAGGGCCATGTGCACCGAGGGCTTTGTAACGCCGAGTTCATTCGCGATGTCTGTGACCCGCGCGATGTGGCTCCTCTCATGGAGGACACTGATCGTCTCGAGGTACATTTCGAGGCTCTCGGTCACTCTTGCACACCCCCCTTTGGCACTGTGATTCGGAATCAGTCCGAGACAGGCTGTTTTTCCGCGTCCAGTGAGGCCAGGGCCTCTTTGAGCCCGGCTGCGAACTGATCCGGACAGGAGGTGGGCTTGAAGCCGCAGCGGATACCCTCGAGTTTCTTCTGGGCTTCGCGGGCGTCCATCCCTTCGACCAGATGGGATATCCCCTGAAGATTGCCGGAGCAGCCCCCGTCGAAGCTTACATCCCTGATAATTCCGTCTTCGAGCGTAAAGCTGACGGAGGCGGAACAGGTACCGACATTGACGTGGGTAAATCTCTTTGTCATAGCGGCTAAGTATACCCAAAGCCGGGCTTTTCGTAAATCAATAATGCCATTAAAGGACAATTATATGTCCTTACAGACTGAAGAGATGAGAGCGAAGATGGCAGCAGAGCGCTATTTTAGGGTAATATTTACCCATCCGCATTTCTCGCTTCCCGGCGCGCAATAGTTATGCTATGTTTTAGATATAGAATATTTCACCGTTTTCCCCTGTTTCCTCCATTATTAGCTGAAAAAATCTGGAAACAGGAAATAAACCATATCTAGGAGGAGCCAATGAAACGAAGTAAAAAACAATTGCTCGCTCTCTCGGCTGTTGTCCTTCTTTTGGCGTCATGCGCGACAAAGCCCAAGACGCCGGAACCGGAACCCCAGCCTCAGCCCGAAGTCCAGCAGCCCGCGCCCCAGCCGGAGCAGCCCGCCGTTTCACAGGATGAACTCGATTCTCTTCTTGCCCAAGCTCAGGCCGAGAAGAAGCGGGCCTTCGATCTCAAGCTCAATGATCTTATCCCGGATGAGTACAAGACAGCCGATGCTGCCTATGCCGAGGGCAAGGCATCCTATGACGCAAAGGACGGGGCAAAAGCCAAGGATCAGCTCAGCACCGCCATCTCTCTCTTCAAGGCCCTGAACGAAAAGGGTGTTGTCCAGATTGAGGGGCAGAGGAAGAAAGCCGCCGACGAGCAGAAGGCTGCCGGTGAGAAGTCCGGCGCCGATGCCGCCTTTGCCAGCCGCTGGGAAGCCGCCAACAAGGCCTATGCCGATGCCGATGCGGCCGCTCAGAAGGGCGATCACGATGCGGCTATCGCTTCCTACGAAAGAGCCCGCGCGATCTATGAACTCGCGTACAAGCGCGAAAAAGCCAGCACACAGCGCGATACTATCAGCGAAAAGAACTATTCAAGCTGGGATGCAGGCAACTTCGACCTCGCCGAGAAGAAATACGCCGAGGAAGAGGAGACCTATGCCGCTATCGGCGACAGCGCTTCCGACGCCAGCAAGAATGGCGATTCCATCGCCAAGGCCAACGACAGCCTCGATGAGGCTATTCTCCGCTACAATCTTGTTATCCAGAAGGGCCGCGAAGGCGTAGCCGGGGCGAACAAGCAGAAGAGTGACGACGCCAAGGCAGAATCCGATTCGGTCAAGGCCAGTGTCGCGGTAAAAGACGATTACGCGGCCGCGCAGGCTGTGTATCAGGAAGCCATGGATGCCCTCGACAAGAAGGACTACGAGACTGCGGCTTCCAAGTTCGAGGAAGCTGCCACGCTTTTCGGCCAGGTCTATCAGAGCGCTGCTGCCAAAAAGGCTGCCGCTGATTCGGCCATGAAGGCCGCCGAAGCTGCTTCACAGGCAAGCCTCGAAAAGGCCCAAGAGGCCGATTCCAGCTCGGGCACCAAATAAGGCAGGAGGAAAAACGATATGAAACGCATTGTACGCACTGCACTTATCGGCCTCCTCATGGCCACAGTTATTTTCGCGGCCGGCGCCGAGAACCTCAGCGATAATGAGTACTATAAGAAGAGCGTCGAGCTTAAAGCCGCGGCTGCCAAGGCCTATGACGAGGGCGATTATGACGCCGCTGTAAAATACGCGCAGGAAGCCCAGGAGAACGCCAGGCTCTCCGATGAATATGTAGACAAAATTCTCTCTCAGCGCGCCGCCGACAAGTCTATCCAGGCCGCAAAAGACAGAATGGCCTGGGCCGATTCGGTGGGAGCGAAAAACACCTATCCGACTGAGTACAGCAAGGCCCAGGAAGAGATGGATGCCGCCAATTCGAGCTATTCCGCCGAACAGTACAAGGATGCGAAGGATCATGCAGACGCTGTTGTGGCTGCCCTCGCCGATGTAACAGAGACCCTGCCCTTCCCGAAGTACTACACGGTCAGGCTTATTCCCGAGAAGCGCGACTGCCTCTGGAATATCGCCGGCTATCCTTTTATCTATAACAATCCGGTCAAGTGGACCAAGATCTACGAAGCCAATAAAAAGAACTTCCGCGATCCGTCCAACCCGAACCTTATCTATCCCGGCCAGGTTCTTCTTATTCCGAGCCTGAAGGGTGAAGAGAGATCCGGGACCTACGATCCCGAGAAGACCTACCCTGTCCTCCCGAGAAAGTAATTTTTAAGTATGATGATTTCCGCATGCCCTCCGGCCTTTGGGCCGCCGGGCAGCGCGGAAAAAGCCGCCCGCGGGCAATGCCGCCGGCGGCTTTTTTTGTCAGTCTCGGCGGCGTTCAGGAGCGGTCGGCGGCAAATACTATTCCCGCATCCCTGCGCGCTCTGGTCAGAATCTGCATAACCAGCCGCGAGTGTTTAAGAAGACGCGCGCATTCATCATAATTATTATTTTTTACAATCTCTTCAAAAGCCCTGAATTCGGCAGCCATCCGGTGTTCCCCGCTTCCCTGTGCGGTGCTCAGGTCTATAAGCACTTCCTGTCCCGCTATCGAACCGCGGATCCCGACTGGATTGTTGGGCGGGCCCACAATCTCAAGCCAGCCCTCTTCGCCCTGCACAATAACAAATGAGGGGCCGCTGGAATCTTTGGCGGCGGAACAAACCGCGGCAAAGCCGGGATAATCGAGGACGAGCACGCCGCTTGTATCTATTCCATTGGGTCCTCTGCGTGCATGGTAGCTCACCGAGGCAGGCCGGCCAAAGAGCGCGCATACATAATGGAGGTTGTACACATTGAGATCGTAGAGAGCACCTCCCGAATAGCGCGGATCGAAGACCGGCAGCACTTCGCCCTCCAGATAGGCCTTGTACCGGCTCGAAAACTGAGAGTAGCTGCACTGCACAAGCCGTATCTGGCCGAGGTCCCTGAGCCTCTCTCTGATCAGGGCGAGAGGCGGGGAGAAGAGCACCGAGGCGGCCTCAAACAGGAAGAGCTTCTTCTTCGCCGCTGTCTCTATAAGGCCGTCGAGTTCATCTGCGGTCGAGGTAAAGGGTTTTTCGCAGATAACACTGAGGCCCGCCTCGAGTGCCGCCTGCGCATATTTATAATGGAGACTGTTTACAATTCCAAGATAGACAGTATCGGCACAGCCGCTGCCGAGCAGCTCTTCATAGCTGGAATATATTTTTCCAATTCCAGCGCCCGACGCGAGGGAGGCCGCCTTTTCTGCACTCTCGGGGCGCGAGCATATGGCCCTTACTTCGATGCCAGACACCGCCGCAAGGACAGGCAGAGCCTCACAGACAATTTTTCCTGTGCCGACCACAGCGAGTTTCATACTGAAACGCCTTCTATCGCCGCGGCCAGGGCGGCCGGAGCGGCCGCCCCCAGCCGCTAGAGTCTGCCGCCCTTCGCGAAATGCCGCGCGAGCGCAGCCACCATATACCCGTGATCCAGAGTGCCGCCAGTCTCGCGGATAGAATGCATCGAGAGCAGAGGTGCGCCGATATCGAGGGTCTTTATGCCGCAGTGCGCCGAGGAGAGCGGACCAATGGTCGATCCCGGCGACATATCGGCGCGCGACAGGTACTTCTGGCAGGGCACGCCGGCTTCCTCGCAGATAAGGCGGAAGCGCCCCTCCGCTTCGGCGTCAGTTGCATAGCGCATATTGGCGTTCAGCTTTACCGCAGGGCCGCCATTCAGGCAGGGCGAGAAGCGCTCGTCGAACTTGCTCGCATAGGAGGGATGATAGGCCTGGGCCACATCGATCGAGATGGAGAAGGACTTTGCGATCGCGCGGTAAAAATCCTCTGTGCCTGTATGCTGAAGTGCGGAGACGCGGGCGAGCATATCGCGCAGGAAGCTCGAATCGGCGCCCTGAATGCTGCGGGAACCGATCTCCTCATTGTCGAAGAAAAGAGCAAACTGGCCATGTCCGGCCGGCGGCGTAGAGAGGAAGGCTTCGAGCACCGCATGGCAGCCGCTGAGATCGTCCAGTCTGTAGCCGTTTATCAGCTCATTGTCCGGTCCAAAGACCGCGGTCCGGGCTGATTCAACAAAGAAAAGATCAGCGCTGAGTATCTGCGCCGGATCTACGCCGAGTTCGGCTCCAAGCATTTTTCCGAGAGCTCCGGGCTGAAGACCGCCTGACAGAGACGCGGCATCGGATGGCGCGGAGGCTGCAGCGCTGGGCTGAGCGGCCGAAAGCAGGACAGGCAGATTGTCCTGCGCATTGTATTCAAATCCCTTGTTTATATCGCGGTTCAGATGGATGGCCAGGTTGGGAATTATGCCTACAGGCCTGCCAAAGTTGACGAGCCTGAGATCGAGACTGCCCGAGGAGTTCTTTACGGCGACTCTTCCCGCAAGTGAAAGCGGTCTGTCGAGCCAGGTCGAGACAATGGGGCCTCCATAGATCTCGACAGGCACCCGCTCCATACCTCCATCGATCATCGATTTGCCGTAGCGCAGCTTGAGGCCGGGGCTGTCTGTATGCGCGCCCGCGAGGGCAAAGCCCTCCTCGGCGGGGGCTTTAAGGCCGGGGCGGAAGGCGATCAGGGCCGTCCCGGAGCGCACCACAAAATAGGTGGCACCAGGCTCAAGCTTCCACTCAGCTTTTTCATCGAGGCGTTCGGCTCCCGCGGCAAGCAGGGCCGCAGCGATATTGTCCACCGCGTGAAATGCCGTCGGCGAAGCATCCAGAAAATCAGAGAGTCTTTTAACAAGCGCGTTCTGCATATTCATCCTCCCTTTGGTGCACAGTACTTAATATCAACTGCCCAATTCAAAATTTTTCCGGCCGGCGTCCTGCACATCCGATCCGCCATCCGCCGGCGGGGCGGGCGAAAGGAGCTCCGACTTTCCGACACGGCGTGCCGAGTCGCGGCTTTCAAAATAAAGGGCGATGAGCTCTGCCCTGAGCTCGGCGAGTCTGGCTCTGTAATCGCCGCCCGGCCCTCCGCTCTCGGCTACAAGAGCAGCCGAAGCGGCCTTAAGGCCAAGGCCGCGTTTTTCGGTGAGATATTTCAGCCTGAATATCAGTCTTATATCCGATTCAGAATAGAAGCGCCGTCCAAATTCATCCTTGCGCGGATCGAGGAGGGGGAGAACCTTCTCCCAGTGTCTGAGCGTGGAGGCAGGCAACCCCGTCAGCGACTCAACTTCCCCGATCCCGTAGGATGCCATGCTCTACTTCTTCCCGAAGAAATCGCGGCCTGCCTGCCGCGAAGCTCTGAGCTCGACGGTGAGGGGCACAAGATCATAGCCGAGTTCAGTCCTGATTTTATTGCGCAGGAAGGCGATATAGGCCTCCTTTACCGCTTCTGGCCGCGTCACAAAGAAAATAAAATGCAGCGGATTTACACTGCTCTGGACAGCGTAGCGCAGTTTAAAGCGGGTACGCGTACCGATTGGCGGCGGCGTTTCGTCTATCCAGGCAGAGACGGCGCGGTTAAGAACGCTGGTCTCAGTCTCTTTGCAGAGCTCGGCATGAACACTCACAATTGTGTTTAAGAGCTTATCTACGCCCGTCCCCTCTTTTGCCGAGAGTGGAAGAACCGGGGCATAGGAGACCTGTCCGAAAAAGTAGCGCAGCTTGTCCCGCGCGGCTTCGAAGGCATTTTTTATATCAGGCATTTCGTCCCACTTATTAAGAGCGAAGATAATACCTCTGCCTTTTTCGACAGCGAAGGCGGTTATTTTTTTATCCTGCTCGGTCAGGCCCTCTTTCGCGTCTATCATAAGTATGACAATATCGCACTCATCTACTGTTTTAATTGCGCGGTTTACCGAATAATACTCAACATCTTCGGTAACTTTTTTCTTGCGGCGAATGCCCGCCGTATCGAGAAGAACAATGCGGCGCTTCTTCCATTCAAAGGCGCCTTCGACAACATCCCTCGTAGTACCCGCGATATCGCTCACAATACTTTTATCTTCCCCGAGCAGGCGGTTAAGCAGGGTTGACTTGCCGGTGTTGGGTTTGCCCATAATAGCCACGCGGATCTCATCGCTGCTGAACTCAACCTTTTTTACGCTGGAAAAGTCGAGATGCGCGACAATCGCGTCTTCGAGTTCGCCGATGTTGCGGTTGTGCTCGGCCGAGATAAAGAGCATGGGCTTAAAACCCCAGCGCAGGTGAGCGTACACAAGAGCATCGCGCTCGGGGCTGTCCGCTTTATTTACAACTAGTATCAGTTTATCGGCATAGCGCCTGAGCATCTGAGCGAATTCCTCATCCTCGGGCGTGATTTCGACCGCGTCTACGAGGAAGAGTATAAGGTCGGCCTTTTTAATGGACTCGAGGCTTTTTTCCACAACGAGAGAATCGAGGCCTTCGCGCTCCAGTTTGAAGCCGCCAGTATCCACAAGTCTCAGCCGCTTTCCGCTCGCTCTGAACTCACAGACAGCCTCGACAGGGTCGCGCGTCACACCGGGAGTGGGGTCCGTAATAGCCCGTTTTTTATGGAGAAGCCGGTTAAAAAGAGTCGATTTGCCGACATTGGGTCTTCCGGCTATTACCACAAGGGGAAGGCCTTCGTAGCGGACGCGCCTCTCGGGGGTCTCGAGATCGAGGGCCTCTTCCGCCACGGGAAGAGCGCTGCCAGCCTCGCCTCCGACTGCGGCGCTTTCAGGAAGCTCCGCTTCGGCGCCGCTGCCACGGAGTCGGGCCTTCTCGCCCGCCGCCGCCCGCCGCCCTGGGCCTTCACCCCGGAGCGGGAGCCCTCTGGGGCTTTTGGCGCCGCCACGCACAGGCGCCGTACCACGCACAGGCAGCCCGTCAGGGCTTCTCTTCCCGCCCTGGCTTTTCCCGGCCTCGGCCTTCCGTTCTGCCCCAATCCTCGCGGCGCGTTTTTTCGCCGCCGCTTTTTTCTTTTCCTGCCTGAAGCTTGGCGGTTTGACCCGCGAAGACTTCGGCGCCTGTTTCTTTGCCATCACACTGCTCCATCGAAAAAAATAAGCGCTGCGGCCCTGCACCGCGGCAGTCTAGATGCCGAGATGCCCGCCGCTCCGTCCGGGGACTATGGCCGCGGTGCGCGCTGCAAGGTACTCAGATATCTCTGCGGCGGTCGACATGCCAAGGGCTTTTTGGGCTGCCTCTCTGGCGTCCGCCATCTTTACCGAGCGGATAATGCTCTTTACGGGCAGAAGCGAGGCACTCGACATCGAAAATTCCTTAAGGCCAAGCCCCAGCAGAAGAAGGGCGGCAGCGGGATCCGAGGCCATCTCACCGCACATCCCGACTGGTATGCCAGCAGCCGCTCCGTTGTCTATGGTCATCTTGATAAGGCGGATAACAGCCGGGTGGAAGGGTCTGTACAGATAGGCAACCTTTTCGTTTCCGCGGTCAACCGCCACAGTATACTGAATCAGATCATTGGTGCCAATTGAGAAGAAATCGGCATTGCGCGCGAGGATATCGCTGGTAAGCGCTGCCGAAGGCACTTCTATCATAATACCGACTTTAATTCTGTCCGGCACCTTCTGGCCGCGGCGTCTGCATTCGCCATGGGCTTCCTCGAGCAGTGCGCGCGCCCTTTCCAGCTCTGAGGGACCCGAGATCATCGGGAACATGATGCGCACATCGCCAAAGGCTGCCGCACGCAGAATGGCTCTGAGCTGAGCGAGGAAAATATCTTCTTTGGCAAGGCAGAAACGGATAGCCCTCCAGCCGAGCAGAGGATTTTTCTCATTGGCTGCGCCCAGCTCGGGCAGCACCTTGTCGCCGCCGATATCCAGGGTGCGAATGGTCACCGGTCTCCCCTTCATGGCCTCGACGACGCGCTTATAGGCCTCAAACTGCCCTTCTTCGCCGGGCACATGGCCGGGCTGGAAAAAGAGAAACTCCGATCGGAAAAGGCCTATCCCCTCCGCACCATGGGCGAGGGCGGCTTCCGCTTCCTCGGGCACCTCAATATTGGCCTTGAGGGCAACCCTTTCACCGTCGGCTGTCTCCGCAGGCAGATCTCTGAGCGCTCCAAGTCTGGCCTCCCGTTCATGGGCCGCGCTCTGTTCTGAGGCAGCCGCTTCGAGAGTCTTGGCATCGGGCGAGGCGACAAGCAGCCCACTGGTTCCATCCACCACGAGAGGCTCCCCGGGGCTGAGCTCGGAGAGAAGCCCCCTCACGCCGAGAACAGCGGGAATTTCAAAGGCTCTGGCCAGAATGGCAGCATGGCTTGTGCGGCCGCCTGCCTCCGTCACAATAGCCTTTACCCGGTCACGCCGTATCGTGAGCAGGTCGGAGGGTACGAGGTCGCTGGCGACGAGAATAACATCCGAATCGATGGCCGAGAGATCCTGCTTTGCGGTGGGGCTGAGATGAGCCAGAATCCGCCGCGATACATCGTGGATGTCGGCGGTCCGGGTCTGAAGATAGGGATCCTCAATACCGCCCATCTTTTCGACCAGCTCGCGCTCGAAATCGACAATAACGCTCTCAATATTGCGGTGGTTTTCCCTGAGTCTTTTCTGGATTCCTTCGGAGAGCTCGGGATCGTTCAGCATCAGGAGGTGGGCATCGAAGATCGCAGCCTGATCCTTGCCGGCTGTCTCCCTGGCTCTGTCGCGGAGGGCTTTTACTTCCTCGGATGACTGAGCGACCGCTTTTTCAAAGCGTTTCCATTCAGAATCCAGCTTGTCGGCGGGAATTGAATAATCCGGGACAGCAAGCTCTTCCTCCCGGTATATAAAAGCCGGTGCTGCTGCGACGCCGGGTGAGGCGGCGATGCCACGGTATTCTCTCATTGATTAAGACACTAACAGAAAGACTCAAGGCCTGTCAAAGGCAGGACAAGAGAAGGCCCTCCCCTCGCCCTTGAGATGGGCCGCCTTGAGCTCAGTGGAGAAGAATGGCCGGATTCATAAGGCGGCCGTTTTTATAGATAGAAAAGTGGAGGTGGGGCCCGGTGGAATAGCCAGAATTGCCCACAGCCCCGATCCGCTGGCCCATGCCGACAGCCTGGCCCGCCCGCACATAGATGGCGCTGAGGTGGCCGTAGAAGGTCTGATAGCCTGAATGGTGGACAATGCGGATATAGTTGCCAAAAGTTGAGGAATAGCCTGTCTCCGCGACCCTGCCCTCCATCGCCGCCCCTACGCCAACGCCCATGTTCGAGGCAATATCGAGGCCCGAATGGAAGCTGCGGGAGCCGGTAAAGGGGTCGTTGCGCCAGCCATAACGGCTGGAGATATAGCCGCGGACAGGCCAGCGGAAGAGGTCTCCATTGATCTCCCTCAGCTTGAAGCTGGGGAGGCGGGCATCGGGCAGGAATACAACCTTGCCTGCGGGAAGCTCGGTGCTCATAAGGCCATTTGTCTCTATTATTGAATCCTGATTGATATCATAGCTCGAGGCGACGCTGTCGACTGTATCGCCGGCCTTGGCTGTATAGAGGATACCAGCCATATTGGGCACCTTGAGTATCTGCCCCGGATGCAGGGCCCTTGTATTTTTAATGTTATTAAAACTAACAATGCTGTCTATCGAAATATCGTATTTGTCAGCGATGTCGCCTACGGTGTCGCCAGAGGCAACCGTATAGGCCGTATAATAAAGGCCCCTGTCTTCCTCATTGGGATCGCTGACATCATCTCTGACATCAGGGCCTATGGCTGCTCCAAGGCCGCCGACCGAATCCTGCGCTGCGCCGCTCAGAGATTCGAAAGTGCTGGCCGAGCCAAGAAACACAACTGTGATAAAAAGGAAAAAAGCGAATCTGCCGAGATTTTTCTTTGTGGCGACCCTGACGATAAATTCTGAATCCTCTTCACTGTTTTGTTTCATGATCGCCAAGGTCCCCTTCCTCATTGGTGGATTAACCCTGCCATTCTATAGCCAGAGCCGCAGAAAACGCAAGCCAAGATCGGACAGGCCGCCTGCAGTGCCTTTTCTTCAGCATATATATCGGCCTTTCAGGACATCAATGTGAGTTTTTAGCCGTTTTCTGGCTGTTCTGAGCCAGTTCTGCCTTAAACTCGGCTATCTCTTTTCCGCTTTCGGCTGCAATTCCGGGCAGCCCCGCGAGACGCTCCGCCCTCAGACTGCTGTCAAAACCATCCGCCATATTGAAGCGAAGCTTGAGCTCCAGCACGCGCAGCACTGCCTCGTCGAGCCGTGATTCGGGCAGATCGCCCGAAACAAGAGCGGCCTGGATTGCCTTTTTCACCTGGAGCGCGCCCTCATCCTCGGTGAGCATGAGGAGATCGGCGCCGGCCTTGAGTGCAGCCACGGCAGATTTTTCGGGCTTCATGCGGTTCATCAGTGCGCCCATATAGAGGTCATCGGTGACTGCGAGCCCCTCAAAGCCCAGCCTGCCCCGGAGTTCATCCTGAATAAGCACCGGAGAGAGAGTCGCAGGCTCGGCGCTGTCGAGGGCCGGTACGAGGACATGGGAGAGAAGGATACAGGAGACGCCTGAGTCCCGGGCAGCGGCAAAACGCGCGAAATACTCTGTATCCAGCTCCTCCCGGCTGGCCTTGATGCTCGACAGGCGTTTGTGCGGATCGGAGGCCGCATTGCCCGGAAAATGCTTGGCCGCGGCGCCGACTCCCGCGGATTCAAGCCCGCGGATATAGGCTCCAGCTGTGAGGTCCACCAGGGCTGGATCCCTGCCATAGACACGGGTCCCGAGGAAACGGGCATTCTCGTCATTCCCGGTCTCGACCACTGGCGCCAGGGCCAGATTGATACCCAGAGCCCTGAGCTCGAGCCCCGCCCTGCGTCCGAGGAGAGCGGCAAAGCGGGGGCCATCGGCCAGGCCCAATCCGCCTACCGAGGCGGCGGAGGGCACAGCCGTGACGCCTTTTTTAAAGCGGAATACCGTCCCTCCCTCATGATCGATGGATACAATAAGGGGCAGCCCCGAGTGCGATTCCGCCGCAGCGTCCTGGAGGCCCGCGATAAAGCCGCCCAGAGCCGCTGTATCTGTGCCGATATTGTCGGCGAAGAGGATAACGCCGCCGGGCCCCAGTTCCCGTATCAGGGCTCTGGCCGCTGCGCCGGGTCTCGTCCGGCCTTCAATCCCGATAAGCAGGACCTGTCCGCATTTGTCCTCCGGGCTGAGAAGAGCCAGTTCCTCTCTGGCCTCAGCTTCAAAATGAGAAGCGCTTTCAGGCGGCGGAGGAAGGCCATAGTCGGGGACAGGGCTCTGTCCCTGGCTGGTCAGCAGGATGAGGGAGGAGAGGCAGATGGCACATAGAATGACAGTCAGGGGGGCTTTTCGTTTCATATCTGAAGCCTGCCCTACTCTAGCGCAGCCCTGCGGCGGGGGACAAGTCTTTGGAAGGCGGCGGGGCTGGATGTCCATGGACGGGCCGCCGCCGGCCTAAGGCCGGGGACTGGACAACAGGGAGCAAGTCGCTGTCTACTAATGAAGTATGAAGGACAAGGTGGCGCAGAAAGCCAGGCGCGCGGAGCTGCATGCCGGCAAAAAAGCCGAGCATGAGCAAAGGCGCGCGGACCGGAAGGCCCGGAAGGCAGACAAGGCCAGATCGCGTGCGCTCCGCAGGCAGGAAAGGCTCGAAAAGCTGGCGGCTGAACGGGCAGCCCGTGTTGTCGCGCGCAGGCCGGGCGATATCGCCGCGGGAACCGTGCATATTGTCGGCGCGGCCTTTGCCCTGGCCTCGGCTCCCGTTCTCATTGTAAAGGCTGCCGCCTCCCAGCGGGCCGATATTATTGTCGGCGCTTCGCTCTACTCGGCCACCCTTCTGTACTACTTTGTAATCTCTGCTGTCGCCCATCTTCTCAAATATGAAAAAGCAAGGCGGGTTCTCAACACACTGGATCTCGCCGGCTCCTACTTCCTGGTGGCAGGTTCGTGGACGCCTCTCTGCTTTTCCGTCCTCAAAGGCCCCGAGGGCTGGGTGCTCTTTGGCCTTCTCTGGGGCTTCGCAATCTGCGATTTTATCGCCTCGCTTTTCTACATTGGCAGACTCAAGGATCTCGCGCTCAACGCCTATTACGTGCTCTTTACTTTTATTGTGCCGCTTCTGCCCTTCTGCCACGAGAAGATGAGCGATGTGCTCTTCGCGTGGATTCTCCTCGCGGGTGCCCTCTACTGCTTTGGCCTCAGTTTCCGCTCGCGCGACACCATGCCCTACCAGCACAGCATCTGGCACAGCTTTACGGTCGCTGCGTCGATCTGCCATTTTTTCGGGGTCTTGAGCCTCCACTACTGACCGGGGACGGTGAAATCCAGGAGAACCACAATGAGATACAGCCCGCTTTGCCTCAAAGTCTGCGCGGCAGCCCTGCTCGCGGTTCTCTGTGTTTCGGCGGCTCAGGCTGCCCCTTCGCGGCTTCCGAGCGTATCGACAGAATCCACCGCAGTCACTGACCGTGCCGCCCTCGATGTCCGCGCTTTTGGCGACAATGGAGAGCTCGAAGGTCTCTATGGCGGCGCAGAAGTCTATATCGATGGCAGCTCGGCGGGCTGGACCCGTTACTCCTCCGATTCCATTCTGCCTGGCACCTATCTGATCGAAGTGCGGGCGCGGGGCTATTACGCATCCTCTATCACACTCACCCTCTCCGCAGGGACAAGATACAAGCTCATATTTTCACTGCAGCCCCTTACAGGCATAGCCGATATCGAGGTGGAGCCCTCCGGCGCTGCCCTCTCGATCGACGGAAACGCTGTGGGGCCAGGCTCCGTCGAGATAAAGACTGGCAGCCACCAGCTCAGGGCGGCGCTCTTCGGCTGGGAAACGCAGCTGATCAATTTCGATATCGCCGAAAATTCGGTCACAAAGCTGAGCATTGCGCTCAGGCCTGCAGCCTTCTCAGTGGACAATCTCAGTCTGAGCCAGAGCCGCTTTAACCCGCTCAATTCGGGGCGCTTTGGCGGGGAGACAATAGGTTTTGAGGTAAGCTCTTTCGGAAGCGCCGATCTCAGCATAGAAGCGCCCTCAGGGGAGACAGTATTCCAAAAGCACTTCGCTTCCTTTGATACATGGAAGCAGGCTGCGGACTGGAATGGGAAGACCGCAGAGGGACAGCCCTTCGCCGACGGACTCTACACGGTGAGGCTCAGGGCCTGGGCCGCCGGATCAGGCCCTGACAGCGCTCCTCTGGAGCTCAAAGAATCATTTACAATTGATTCCAGTCTTGTTATCGGACCTTTTGAATCCCAGGGCGGAAGCCGCGGACTGCTCTATATGGGCAATCCCTGGCCCATCGCCACGAGGCTCTGCTCTGCTTCGATAAAGGCCGAAGAAGCGGCCGATCTGTCGGCCGCTCCCTTTATAAATTTTGCCTTTCAGTTTGAATCCTCGGCGTTCGGCATTGGCGCAGAGGCTGCCTTCAGGCCTGAATCGGGCAGCGCAGCTTTTTCGGCGGCTCTCGGATTCCGCTATTCCTTTTCGAAGAGCAATGCGGCCTTTGCCTGGGCCGGCCAAGTCCGCGCTCTCTATTCCTCGAGCTCCAGCGCGGCATCGGGCTGCGAGACAGGTGCCAGCTCAGCGGGCTTTGGCGTCGAGGCGGCACTTCCCTTCGCCTTCAGGACAGGTATCCTTAAAATCGGGCTCGAGCCGGGCGGCATCCTCACTATTCCGCTGTCTGGCACAGTGAATGAGCGCCTTCTGCTCGGAGGCGGCCTCTGGCTTGGCGGGAGTGTCTGGGAAGCGGGCCTTTCGGGCAAAGCGCTCTGCGCCGCGGACAGCAGCTTCGGCCTTGCCGCGCCGCTCTATGCCGCCATCGAAGGGCGCTGCTTCGCAGGCCCCGATTCATTTATTATCTCCGGAGGAGCGACCGCGGCTATCGAGCCCGGCGTATCGGCCGATTTCGGAATCACTCTCGGCTTCGGACTTATTTTCTAGAAAAGGATGCACAGCGCTATGTCTCTCACTTCCCAGAAGGGCGCGGGACGGCCCTGGCCCTATGGGCTCTGCTACTTCGCGGTCTTCGCTGTCTACGGCATTGTCTCGCCCTATCTGCAGCTGCTGCTGCAGGGATTGGGCTACAGTCCTTCTCTGGTCGGTCTTTTCCTTAGCCTCTTCGAGACTGTCGGCATAATCGCGCCGCTTGTCATCTCCAACAGTCAGAAGCTCTCTTCCCGCGGAAGGCTCGTGCTGTTTGGAACATCGCTCGCCGTGCTCCTCTCCCTGCCGGGCTTCGCGCTGATACGGAGCCCCGCTGCCACAGCTCTCTCCGTAGCCCTGCTCGCCATAGGCGTAAAGACCATGGTGCCCTTTATGGACGCAGAGTCAGTCTCCTACCTCAAATCCCGCGCGGAGAGCGGTGCAAAGGGCAGGGTCAGCTATGGCAGCCTGCGGGTAATGGGCTCTATCGGCTTTATCTTCGCATCCTTCCTCTTTGGCCGGCTCTCGGCGGAGGATCAGGGAAAACCCGAGGCCATCTCTCTGGCCATAGGCATAACGGTGGTATTTCTTGTGCTCTGTCTTTTTTCCCTGCCCGCCCATGCGGGCAGCAGGGGCGGCGCGGCTCAGCCTGTGCGGACTGCCACCCCGCCAGCTCAGACTGCTGTCCCGCCAGTGCAGACTGCCACCCCGGCCCCGCAGGAGGCGGAGCAGGTCCGCGCGCGGAGAGGAGCGGCCCGGAACTTCGATCCGCTCTTCTTTCTCGGCCTGATTATCATCGCTCTGAACCGCCTCGCCATAGTGCCCGCTACTTCCTTTATCTCGCTCTATGTGCGCGATGAACTCAGGGCCAACGATGTCGGATGGCTCTGGTCACTCTCAGCGGCGTCAGAGATACCCCTGATGATTTTTTCAAGCGTCATAATAGGCGCTATCGGCCCGATGGCCTCGGTGGCGATAGCATCAGGGGCAGTGGCTCTGCGCCTTGCTATCTGTGCCTTTTTCCCGAGCGTCGCAGGCGTGGCCGCCGGCCAGCTGCTGCACTCGCTCTGTTTTGGCCTCTTCTACCCCGCCGCCGTCGCCTTTGTCGCCGAACGTGTGCCCGAAGAGAAGCGGCCTCTGGGCATGGCGCTTTTCTCGGGTCTCGCTGTCGGTCTTCCAACAGTGCTGGGCAATGCCCTTGGCGGCTTTGTCGCCGAACATCTCGGCTACCGGACGCTTTTCCTGTCCTTTATCGGTTTCGCCATTGCCTCAGTGCTGCTCTATCTCTTCACAGCTCATAAATTTACAAAGCGTACAATCTAGCCTGGGCACGGTGCACGGTCCCCTAGCTGCGCTCTTTCATCAGTCTTTCGGCAAAAAACAGAGCGACCGCCATCAGCGCATGGTCGAAGGGCGGCGTGCCCATCTTCTGCTCTACCTCGGAGACGGGCACCAGAAAGGCATCGAGAACTTCGTTCGGGTCGAGCTTCTGGCCGCCTGAGCCCGAGAGGCCCGTCGCAAAAAACACATTGAAGTGATTGTCCATAAGCGCGGGATTGGGCCGGACTGAGCAGGCACGGATTATGCTCTGTGCTTTGCAGCCTGTCTCCTCGAGGAGCTCCCTGGCTGCCGCGTCTTCGGGCTTTTCGTCTTTTTCGACAACGCCGCCCGGGAACTCGACGCTGATCTCGCCCGAGCCATGGCGGTACTGCCGCACCATAAGAAAGGATGGACCATCGGGCCCATCCACAAGAGGGACAACAGTCGCCCAGTCGGGCGCTCTGAGCACCGAAAAGGCCCCCCTTTTGCCCTCGGGGGATTCAGACTCATTCTCCATCAGTGTAAAAACCGGGGTTCTGACCACTTCGCGTGTCGAGACAACCCTCCATTTTCTGCCGCCCAGGCCCTCGCCTGCTACCATATTCTGCTCTCCTCTATTCGGATCCCGAAGATACTAGCCTCCGCGCGGCAGGCAGGGCAAGAAGAGAGCAGGCAGGGGCCCTCGCTTGTGGGAGCTGGGCCCGGCAGGCTACAATCTGGCCCGGAGGCTCTCCATGGAAGACTGGGCTGTAGAATTCCCCGGGGCGGTCACTATCTGCGACCGCGATTTTACCATCATCTATATGAACGACAAGGCCGCGGAGGTTCAGGCAAAACATGGAGGCCGGGCCCTTCTCGGCAAGAACCTGCTCGACTGCCATTCCGAGCGCTCAAAGGGAATAATCCGCGATATCCTTTCCACGGGCAGGACCAATGTCTACACAATCGAAAAACAGGGCGTAAAAAAGCTTATCTATCAGGCTCCCTGGAAGAAAGATGGCAGGATAGCCGGCCTCGTCGAGGTATCCCTCGAGCTGCCGGCCGAACTGCCCCACTATGTCCGCCAGTAGGCGGCCGCATGCGCTGAGCCGCCGGCCCTGGACGGCCGCGCTGGCTGCGCTGCTGCTGTTCTCCGCGGCGCTCTGGGCAGGAGAGACAGCGGCATCCGGAGCCACGCAGAGCGGCACAGGTGTGGCTCCGGGCAGCCTCGATGAGGCAGGAGAGCTGCCGCCTGTAGCGCTTATCAGCGACACCCACTATCTCGCGCGGGGGCTCTATGATGGGGGCGAAGCCTTCGGCCGGATGATCTCCTCGGGCGACGGCAAGGACACAGTCCATATGGACGCCCTGCTCTCGGCCCTTGCATATGGTCTGCCCAAACCTTCAATTCTGATTATCACAGGCGATCTGAGCTTTAACGGCGAACTCGAAAGCCACCGTGAATTCGCAACTCGGCTCAGGAGTCTCAGGGCCGCGGGTGTCAGAACCTATGTTCTTCCGGGCAATCACGATATAGACAACCCCTGGGCCCGCAGCTATCTCGGCAGAACAGCCCGGAAGGTCCCCTCGGTCAGCGCCGCACAGTTTGCTTCGATTTACCAGGACGCCGGTTTTTCGGAGGCTTTTTCGCGGGACAGCGCGGGGCTCAGCTATGCGGTGAGGCCCGCCCCAGGGCTTACCCTCATTCTGCTCGACTCGACTGTCCACGACGGGAACATCAAGGCGGGTTCGCCCGAAGCCTCAGGCTATATCGCCGAGTCCACGCAGAAATGGCTTGCTGCGCGTCTCGACGAGGCCCACGCACGGGGCGACAGGACAATCATCGCGGCCCATCACAATTTTATTACTCATAATTATATGTTTGAAGAAGGCTATACGCTCGACAATGCCGACGATGTTCTCTCCCTGCTCGCTGCGCACGGGCAGACCTGGACATTGAGCGGGCATATCCATATACAGAGCGCTGTCCGGGCCAGTGACGGCAGAACATCGGTCACCGATATAGCGACTGGATCTTTCGCGGTAAATCCTCACAACTGCGCTATTATTAGATATGACAAAAAAGGTGACTGCTTCCACTACGACGCTGTCCCAGTCGATGTGGAAAGGTGGGCAGCCGCGGCGGGGGTAAAAGATCCTGTGCTCCGCGGCTACAGCTCCTGGTCAGCCGGCTACTTCGGCGGCTTTGCCGAAAGGCTTATGGACAGCCTTATTAAAGCGGACGGGGCCAGCCTCAGTGCCGGGCAGGCCGCGGCACTCCGCTCCTTCCTCTCGGAGCTCAATATAAGTTTTTTCGCGGGCCGCGTCGAAGGCGCGGAGCGGACAAGACTGCTGGACAGCGAAGGTTTCAGGCTGCTTAAAAGCCTTCCGCCTTCTTTCCTTTCGCTCTACGCCGATTCAATTCTGAGCGATCCGCCAGAGCTCGACAGCAGCCACCTTGTGCTGAAAGCAGCGCCTCTGCGCTGATATGCCTCCGCCCGGGGCCACCCTCCCTTCAGTCCCTTATCAGCAGCTTTATCATATAGAGTTCGAGATATTTCTCGAGATCTGCGTGGTTCTGTATCTTGAGCAGAGCCGGTGTATCAGCCAGCGTCGAAGCGAGATTGCGCACCCGCTCGAGCGTAAAGGATGAGGCGTTCATGCTCCGGGTCACGCTCCTCAGGTAATCCCTCACGAGGCTGTCCACATCGAGCCTGAGGTTCCGCTTGGCTGTCGGCGAGAGCAGAGTATCCCAGCGGTCCACAAGCTCCGAGAGATACTCGTCTATGCTGTAGCCCGAGGGCACAAGCTGGCTGGCGGCAGTCCTGGCGGCCTGAGAAAAGGCCATGCGCCTGTCCGGCTGCCGGGTAACCTTGCTGGTCTCGCCCTGGTTCTCCTCCCTGCGCTCGGCATCGCTGGTCTGTTTTTCCACTGAGCTGCGTTTTTCCCTTCCCAGCCTGAAGAAAAAGCGCCCGATAAGCCAGAAAGGCGGTATGGAATACCAGAAGGGCAGCAGCATTTTGGCATCCGTATAGACAGACCTGCGCGGCAGATCCAGCAGCTGTTCCAGCGGCAGAAGATCCCCGCGGTAAAAGAGCCGGGCGAGCTGGCCCGAGCTGTCCTTGGATTGGCCTATTTCGGTGTAGACCAGGGGCAGCAGCCTGTCCTTGAGCAGGGCATCGAGCAGGGGATAGCGCTTCTCGACCTCCGAGACGAGCACGGCGTGATAGGCCTTGTCATCGCTCATCGCATCGATCTTGTCATATTCCTCGAGGATGGTCTTCCATTCGTCGACCATCCGGGTGCGGACGCCATCCCGCGTTTCGGCTATAAGTCTGACGGTCAGGGCGAGCATCGAATCCTTGGCCACATAATAGCGCCGCCCCGCTGCGGTCGCGACGATCAGCAGCTCGGGCAGGCGTTTCTCGTCCGACTTGGTGGTCTTCTCCTTGAGGTAGCCCTCGAGCTCTTCCCTCGTATATTTGCCCAGCAGAGGCTGACCGGCTGAATCGCGGAAACCCAGTATCTCTTCCCAGGTAAAGGCCAGCGGCTGCCTGCGCAGGCACTGATCCAGATTTCTGAAAGCCATCTCGAGGTCGGCGTTCTTTCTGGCTCTGCTCTTGTAGAAATTCGCATAGAACTCAGTGACAAGGGCTGACTGATAGGCCGAAATGTCGTCCGAGGTGTGCTCGTCCCGCTTGCCGAGATCGCGCTTCAGAGCGCTCGTAAAATAGGCCCAGAAACTGAAGGTAAAGTCGCTCACCGACGATTTGAGCTCGGAGAGAGCGTCGTAGGGCCTTGTGAGCAGAGCATTGAGCTCGTCCCGGAGCTGTCCTTCTTTGTTGGAAAAGGCATAGCGCAGCTGGTTTTCGATATATTCCTTATTGGAGCCCTGGCGCAGATAATGGCGCACCTTGAAAAGCGCAAACTCGAGCAGCTTGTCCGGCACAAAGGCGCTGGGGATCACTATGGAGCGGATCGATTCTGAAAAGACAATTCTGAAGAGGATGGTGGCCTCGCCTTCCTCCGGTCTGGCTGCCCCTGAAGAGGGAATGGCCGAAGCGCTCGCGAGGTCGGTATCGAGAGACAGGGCTTCAATCCACTGTGTCGGCACCGAGAGGCCAAGACTCTCCTCGTCGGGGAAGGGGATCTCGGGATCATCCTCCATATCCTTATAAACGCGGATAAAGGCGTCGGAGTAGTGTTCGGGGAAGACAATTCTCGAAATCTCATTTCCCGTCTTTGTCAGAGCAAGCCTGCCGCTTTTTTCGGCCGAGATCAGACGGGGAATGAGGACTGTATCGGGATTGATGGCCAGATCACGGTAGACGGCCTCAGTCTGATCCGCCTGATGGGCCTGCCGCTGCACTGCCTGGGCGAAAACGGAGTAATCCAATTCGGTGAGCTTGTTGCGGGAGGCAAAGGCCCGCAGAAGCCGGTAAACATCGATATCCCGCGCCATACTGAATTCCTTGTATTATAATCCTAGCCGCGAAAACCGCACGCAACAAGGGCCACGAAAGGCATAAAAAAAGGACTGCCTCGGATAAATCCAAGGCAGCCCTTTTCCAGTCAGAAGGCTGCAACGCTTTATGGTCGGGTTTTATGCCGATTGTTTCTTCTTTTTTTCTTTCGTTTGTGCGTCGCAATCTTCTTGAGCTTTCTCTTACGTCCGCAGGGCACTTGCGCATCTCCTTCGCGAAGCGATTCGGACTCGAGTGCGGCCCAAGCCGCCGTCGAATTTCGCGGTTTTGATTAAAGCATGTACGGCGATTACACGTCAAGCGGTTGAGGTGGCCTATTCATGGAAAGAGGGGGTGCTTTCCGCTTTTCTATCTTTTCCTTTCGCAATATATTTGATTTTAGGGCTTTTGATGCTTAAAATGGGATTCAGAGGCATAACCTCAAGCCGGCGGTCTTGCAAAGCCGCCTTTCATCGACTATAAACATAGCAGTAGCCCCGGTGTCCCTGTTAATTGAGCGGCCCGGCGAGGTAAAGGAGCGGGAAGCGTATGATCGCAAAATCCGATATGCCGAATATCAACGAAAAGCGCCCCGATGGCATTAAGTCCGACGGCACGCCCTATCGTGTGCTTATTGTGGATGACTCCATGTTCATCGCGAAGCAGCTGGGCCAGATTCTCACCTCCGAAGGCTTTGACGTGGTGGGTACGGCTGAGGATGGCATTGTTGGCATAGAAAAGTATAAGGAGCTTTGCCCGAACGTGGACCTCGTCACCATGGACATCACAATGCCCAAGATGGATGGAGTCACTGCTCTCGAGAAGATCCTTGAATTCGACAAGAACGCGACTATTGTCATGGTAAGCGCCCTCGGCAAAGAGGATGTTGTCAAGAAATCCCTTCTGCTGGGAGCCAAGAGCTATATCGTCAAGCCGCTCGACCGCAAGAAAGTTCTCGAGCGCATTCTCGCCGTTCTCAAGCATTGAGCATCCTGCCGCCTGCATGGCGGCAGACAGATAAAAAAACCGTCCCGGACCGGGACGGTTTTTTTATGCCCCGGAAGGCTCCCTGCGGAGCCTTCCGGCCGCTGGCTATTTGCTCATGCGGGCAAGAAGGCCGTCGACCTTGGGGCCATAGCGCTCGGGCGAACGGGATTTCGCATCCAGAAGATATTTCTTTGCCTCATCGTACTTTTCGGCAGCAAAGGCATTGAGGCCGAGAGCATAGGCCGCGACAGCGGGGTCACAGCCCTTCTCGAGGGCCGCTCTGTAGTAGAAATCGGCGAGGCTGTGATCGCCCGTGCTGTAGGCCACGAGGCCGAGATAGTAGGGCGGAATGTAGGAGGCCGTGTTGATCTTGGCCGCCGCCTCGAAGGAGGAACGCGCTGCGTCATAGGCCTTGTCGGTATAGGATTTGGCGCCCTCGGTGATAAAGTCTGAGAAGGTCTTGCGGCTGCCCAGATAGGAAGTAAAAGCGGCATCCGCCTCGGCGGGGACATACCAGGAAGAGGTTCTGGCAGCGATGGCCGCCTGATTCTCGGTGAGGCTGGCATCCCGGCGCAGCGCGGAGATCGAATCCCAGAGCAGGCGGCTGTAAGCCTTGTCGGTGGTATTCATCAGGAAGGAGGCAAAGGCCCAGGATTCAGGATAGACCACATTGATCGACGAACGGGACTCATCGGGCGTCAGCTCCAGCATCCGGCTGACAGGGAGCAGGGCCTTTTTGGCGAGGAGGCTCTTTACGCTCGGCAGCCAGGCCAGATTCTCGGGGAAGCTGAGCACTCTGCTGCTTGAATCCCAGACGGCCGATTCAAAATAGACGGCAAAGCCATCGCGCATCCAGAGTGGAGGATTGTCTACAAAGGACTTGAGATACTGGACAAAGGCCTGATGCACAAGGCTTGCAGCTGCCTCGGGCCCCTCCTTGGGATAGATAAGGAGCTCGCAGCGCTCGGGGACGCTGTAATAGACATAGACAAAATCGTCTTTTTTCTGTCCGGCTGCCTTCTGGAGGTAGGCGTCAAAGGCATCCTTGGTGGCGAATTCCCTGACTTTGAGCTTGGCCTGAAGAGTGGAGGGATCGAAGCGGAAGGTCTCCGAAAAGAGTTTGAAGAGGGCCTCAAACTCCTCGCTGAGGCCGGCGGCACGCGCCTGGCCGAGCTCTGACGAGACAATGTAGTGAGCGCTTTCGAGGCTCGCGGCGGAATCGGCCGCCGGCTGGGCGGAAGCAGCGGGTGCAGTACCAGTGGCGGGGACAGTCTGGGCGGGAGCGGAGACCGCGGTCCCCGATGCGGGGGCTGTCGCCGCCGGATCTGCACTCGGCGCAGTGGGAAGATCCTGCGCGGAGCAGAGCGCCGCCGAAATGAGCAATGCGATCAGAACGACATACCTGCGCTTCATTGTATTCTCCTGTTATTGTTCGAAAGGATAGAGCAGGGACATATCTGCACTAGATAGTAGCCCGGCGGAAATGGGCTGTCAAACCATGGAAAGCGGGCGGGCAGCCCCGTGTTTTTCCCGGCGGTATCCTACTTTGTCATGCCAAAACGGTCGATGACAATGTTCACTTCCTCTATGAGGATGCCCGTGTAGCGTTCGATATTCTCAATAATATACTCCTGCAGAGCATGGGCCTTGGAGGTGATCTTGGCGCCAAAGGGCACTTCGAGGACCACTGTCAGGCGGTAGCCCTGGGTATCGGAGCGGACATTGATCTTCCGGACACGCACCGTATCATCGAATTCATCGACACAGTGGATAACCATCTGGGAGAGGGCGGTCTCGGAGATCTCCACCCGCCCATGCTTGGAATATTCCGGTCTGACCACCGATTTTTCGTAGAGATGGGAACGGGCGGGAGCCGCGCCGAAGTTTTTTTTGAGAAAGACGCGGATCGAATCGTAGAAAATCGAGGGATAGGTTTTCTTTATCTCGAGCGCGGGCACGGGTATCACATGCTTCCCCTCCACTTTTCTCGAGCGGGTGGCCTGGGCTATCTCCTCGGGGCTCGCGATATCCTCAATCTTTATCACTTTGATCGGATGGGGAAGCTGGAGGCGGTCACAGATCTTGTCGGCCATGCGCTCCGAAGTCGCGATAATGAGTATTTTGCGGAAGCGCTCTTTCTGGAGGGCCCGGGCCACCTCGTCGCGGTGGGCCTTGTCATGGAAAAGCGCAGTCTTGACCGCGGCCATGTAGAGCTGTTCTTTTTTGGCCGACTTGCCCGCGATTATCGTATCGCCCCGGATAAGCAGACCGTCGTCGATAATAAGCTGGATACCGTATTTCTGCGCGACGAGCTTGGCGCGGAAACTCTTGCCCGTGCCGCTCCCGCCGACCAGGGCGTAGACGCGGATGCCTTTTACCAGCCAGAGGGCTTCGCTGAAGAGCCTCAACATGACAGCGTTAAATATAGCCACGCGGAGCACTCCTCCGCAACGGGAAGAGGCCTTCCCGCCCCGGATTTTGCCGATTGAGGGGGCGGAAGGGCCGTTTCCGGTTTTTCTCTTCATACTCATGCTTTTTCCGCCGATTATTGGACGGAGGAGTAAGTGATGATCGAAGATTCCTTTGCCTCGCTCGCCTCGGCGATGAAAAACGAGATAGCAGCCTTTGAGGCCTACACCGCGGGCCAGAAACGCTTTGCCGAAGCCCTGCAGAACAGAGACTGGCGCGAGCTTCAGGAATCCATCAGCCTGCTCGAGGGTATTTCGCAGCGGCTCTCCGAGATAGAGAAGGCCAGGAGCGCTGAGGAAGTCACAATCCGGGCGGCCAGCGGATGCATGGAGTCCAGCTTTTACCATCTCGCTCTCTCGGCTCCCGAACCCCGGCGCACCGAACTTACGGACCTCTACCGCAGGCTTAAAATCGCGGCCATGCACGCGCGCTTTGAAAATGAGACAGCCGGCGCCTACGCAGAGGAGAATAAAAGCCTTCTCGCGGGCGTGCTCGACGCGCTCTTCCCCGAAAAAAAGGGAAATATCTATGGACCTTCTGGCAAAACTGTCCAGGCTGAGCGCGATGCTCTCGTGCTCAACACCGCTCTGTAAGCAATAAGGAGAAGCGGATGCCTTCTACCTTCACCGGTATTGAAATTGGCAGACGGGGCCTTATAGCCCACAATCAGGGACTCACTACTATTGGCCACAACCTCACAAACGCCTCGACCGAGGGCTATTCCCGGCAGCGGGTCGAGCTCGGCGAGATGGTGCCTCTCTATGCGCCGGATATGAGCCGCGAGGAGAGGCCCGGCCAGATCGGCCAGGGCGTCAATATAGAGAGCGTAAAGCGCCTCCACGACGATCTCCTCGAGGGCCGTATCGACAGCCAGACCGGCCTCGAAGGCTACTGGAGTACGAGGGATAAATACATTCTCCAGCTTGAGCAGGTGCATAATGAGCCGACCGAATCATCGGTGCGGACGCTGATGGACAAATTCTGGGACTCGTGGCAGGAACTCTCGCTCAGGCCCGAGGATCTGCCCGCCCGCGAGGCTGTGCTCTCGCGCGGCGAGGCCCTGTCCGAAGGCATCCGCGACCGCTACCGCCGCCTCACCGAGCTGAGGACAACGCTCGATTCCAACATCCGCGGAACAGTCGACCAGGTCAACGATTACACAAGCCGCATTGCAGAGCTCAACAGAGAAATACAGAAATCCAGGGCTCTGGGCGACAACCCGAACGACCTCATGGACCAGCGCGATCTCCTTGTCGAGAAGCTCGGCAGCCTTATCCCGGTTACGGTAGACCAGCGCGACAAGGACGAGTTTATGGTCCATATCGACGGCCGCATTCTCGTGCAGGGCAAGGAAGCGCGGAAGCTCGAGATGGGCGCGCCTGACGAGGACGGCTATACATCACCCATCTGGGCCGATACAAAAGAAGAGGCCAATTTCAGGGGCGGGAGCCTCGGCGCCCTCGTCGAGCTCCGCGATGTCGATGTAAAGGAATCGGTACAGAGTCTTGATACCATGGCTCTGACCTTTACCGATCTCGTCAACGAAAACCACCGCGCCGGCTATGGCCTTAACGGCAAGACGGGCCTCGATTTCTTCAAGGAATGGCCCTTTATCAACAATATCCAGGGCAACTACGACCGCAACGGCGACGGCGCATACGATTCAACCTATGTATACCGCATCACGGGCGGCAACATCCTTACCGCGCAGGAGCAGATCGGCCTAAAGGGCACGATTACGCTCTCGGGCAAGAAGGGCGATGTCCAGATAAACTACAACCCGACTGATACGGTCGCCGACCTTGTGGCACGCATAAACAACGCGGGCGGCGAGGTGACAGCACGCCTCAACCGCGATGGAAAGCTCCAGCTCCGCGCAACGCCGGCGGCCTCAAAGGAAAATCCGAGCTTTGTAATCCGCCATGTTGAGGATTCAGGCTCCTTCCTCGCGGGCTACGCAGGCATTCTGAAAGCCTCGGGTGCGGATGGCGCCTATGACTGGGGAAAGGCCGATGCGGTACAGAATCTGCGTGGAAACGGACTCGATTACGCGACCGCGCCTCTCGCCCACCCCTCCGGCTGGCTCGATGTAGCCCCGGAGATCCAGTCGGATACAGGGTCGATAGCGGCGGGCTTTGGCCAGAACGGGAAGCCGGCGCAGGCGGGCGACGGGTCGGCGGCCCTCGCGATCGCCGGACTCCGCTCCCAGCCCGTTATGGTCGGCTCGCTCCGCACCTTCGACGACCACTTTGCCGAAGAGGTCGCAAAAATCGGTCTCAAGGGCGACGAGGCCCAGAGAGCCAGCGAGACGCAGTCGCGGATTGGCAAAGAGCTCCGCGATCTCCGCTCATCCATCTCGGGCGTAAATATGGATGAAGAGCTCGCCGAGATGATCAAATTCCAGCATGGCTACAGTGCCGCCGCGAAATTCGTCAGCACTATGAACGATATGCTCGACACAATTATCAACAGACTGGGAGTGTAATAAATCATGAGACGCATCAGCACCGACATGATGAACAATGATATGCAGTACTGGACCCGCCGGACAGAGAGCGATCTCTCCTCGATGGGCACAAAGATGGCAACGCAGAAACGCATTCAGGATCTGCGCGACGACCCCCTCGGGGCAGCCAGGGCAGTGCGCTACGATTCCGCAGCCGTGCGTCTTCAGCGCTACGAAAAGAACGCCCAGTACGCCCACGATGAGACAAAGATCGCCGAAGGCTACGCAAGGCAGGCGCTCGAAGTGACCCAGCGCCTCCGCGAAATCGCGGTACAGGGCGCAAACGGCATCTATACTAAGGACGAACAGCGCTATATGGCCCAGGAAGTCGATGAGCTGCTCGGCGAACTCGTAAGTCTCGGCAATTCGAAGGGCCCCGATGGTGCCTATATTTTCTCCGGCGAGAAAACGCAGACCGAGCCCTTCCGCGCCGTAATGAACGCTTCGCCCCTCGCGGGCAAAGAAGTAATGACCAGCGTACAGTATCTCGGATCCAATGGAGGTCCTGCCGCCCAGGTCGCCGAAAACGCGGTGCTGCAGATGCTCCCGGGCGGCAACGAAGTGTTCTGGGCCGAAAAACAGGAAGCTGTCTCCGATATGGATTCCCGCGACTGGCGCGCAGCCTCAGACTCGGCTATTGCGGTCGACGGAAAACGTATCGATATCAAGGCGGGGGACACAGTCTATGCAGTCGCCGCGAAGATAAATGACTCGGGCGCCGCCGTAAAGGCGAGCATCGACCCGCGGACCTTCTCGCTCTCCCTCGTCGCAACCCTGCCCCACCAGATGGCCCTCGAGGACATCGGCCCGGCGGCGGACTCGGCGGCGCCAGGCTCAAAGGCGGCCTCCGCGACCGGTCCCCTCCACGAGCTGGGTCTGCTCTCAGGTTCAGGCGATCCCGGAAACAACTGGTCTCCGACAGCGCGGGTAAGCGGGGGGTCTCTCTTCGATGTGGCCATCCGGCTCCGCGATTCGCTGAACCGCGGCGATGTGCTCGAAACAGGCGGCCAGAGCCTTGCGGGCATAGACGCCGGCATTGACAATCTGAACCGCAGGATTACCCAGCTTGGCGCACGGAGCGAACGCTATGAAATGCTCCAGAAGCGCTACGACAATGAGATCCCGGATACAACAGCCATGCTCTCCAAAGAGCAGGACCTTGATATGACCCAGGCGATCACAGAATACAAGATGCTCGAATACGCGCATAAAGCCTCCCTCGGATTCGCAGGCAGGCTTTTTCCGCAGACTCTTCTTGACTTCCTGCGCTGAAGCCCGGCATAGTGGAGCAGCCTTATGAAGATCAGCACCAGAGACTATGGAGAAATCGAGATCGATGAGCGGCAGAAGGTAAGCTTCCCCTCGGGAATTCTCGGTTTTGAAAAATTCACTCAATATGCACTCCTCGACGCGAAACAGAAGCCTTTCTTCTGTCTTCAGTCTCTCGAGGTGCCCGAACTCGCATTTATTCTGATAGATCCATTTCTCTTCAGGCCGGACTACAGCCTCGATGTGGGCGATGAAAACCTCGCCGACATAGGTCTCAAGGGCCCAGATGACGCAGTTGTCTTTGCAATTGTGACCGCTCCCGCCGATGGCAGTCCGATAACCGCGAACCTGATGGGCCCCCTTATCGTGAACAAGGCGAACCGGCTGGGCATGCAGGCGGTGCTCTCCGATCCGCGCTGGCATGTAAAGCACGACATTATGGCCGAGCTCGCGGCTCTGAGGAAGTAAGCCCATGCTTATACTCTCGCGCCGTGTCAACGAAAAGATCGTAATTGGCGATGATATTGTTGTCTCTGTTATCGAAGTGAGAGGCGACCAGGTCAAAATCGGCATAGATGCGCCCCGGAACGTCAAGGTTTTCCGCGAAGAGGTATTCGAGGCGATCCAGAACGAGAACAAGCGCGCCGCCGAGGGCTCTTCCGCTGCCCGCCTGCCCGCTATCGATATTCCGCCAGAGGCAGGGAAACGCTAGACCCCTTCTCTCAAGACCGCGGCCGCCGGCCCCGCCGATTTTAATAAAAAGAACATAGTACCCAATTTTAAGCTGCCTGCCCGCTCCGCAAAAGGCGCGGACAGGCCAAAGAGCTCCGTCCCATCAATCAATACTAGTTATTTCTTTTTTCCTGTCTCATCCGCCCGCATCTTCGCGAGCAGCTTGTATTCATACTCAAAACCCTGACTTAAGACGCCCGTGCCGAGTGCCGCGTCTATCTCCTTGATGGACCAGAAACGGCCCTCATCGATCTCGCGTGGATCGGGGCTGAAGGGCCCTTTATATCGGGTCGCAAAGACAAAGACGAGTTCGGATTCGACCGCCGTCTCCCATTTAAAGCGGAGGAGGGGCGAAGGCTTTACGCCGGCTGTCTCGAGAACGACGAGAGCGATGCCGAGTTCCTCGTTGAGCTCGCGGGCGAGGGCCGCGTCGAGGCTTTCGCCTGCGCGGACATGGCCGCCGACAGCGCTGTCCCAGAGTCCGGGCGCGATTGTCTTGGTCATCGCCCTTTTCTGCAGGTACATGCTGCCCTTCTCATCGAATATCTCGAGCCGCACAACGGGATGCAGCATGCCCGGCCCGTTGTGGCAGAGGCTGCGCGGCGCGCTGCCACGGATGCGGCCCGATTCATCGATGAGGGGGAGCATCTCTTCTTTGGGGGCTGAAGCCCCCAAAGGCGCGGAAGCTGGCGCTTCCGCGGAAATCCTTCCCGCTGTAGCCCCCAAAGGCGCGGAAGTTGGCGCTTCCGCGGAAATCCTTCCCGCTGTAGCCCCCAAAGGCGCGGAAGTTGGCGCTTCCGCGGAAATCCTTCCCGCTGAAGCCCCCAAAGGCGCGGAAGCTGGCGCTTCCGCGGAAATCCTTCCCGCTGTAGCCCCCAAAGGCGCGGAAGCTGGCGCGGCAGACGGGGTGCTGCCGGAAGCGGCCCCTGCTTCATCGTCCTCAGCGTCGAGGCGGCGTGAAAGGCCCGAAAAAGAGGCAGCGCGCGAAGCGGGCTGTCTGGGGTTCGGTTCGGGCATGGGCGCTTCGCCCGGACTCTGACGGGAAACCTCCACAGGCCCCTGACCGGTGTGCGGGGTTCCGTAATAATCGACGCCGATAAGATCGCGGCCTTCTGGAGCCATACCCGCCGCGCTCTGGCTTCCGCCGCCCGGGGAGCCGGTTTCGGCGGCATAGGCAGAAGCGTCTGCGCCGGGGCTGCCTGAGGCATCTGAGCCTGCGGCCATGCCGGCACCCATGCGGGCGGCCATATAGGGAGCAGCCGCCATGCGTTCAGCCTCAGCCCTCATATACCTTTTATTTCTGATACGGGCCGCTATAAATTCCGCGAGAATCATGAGAGCGAAGAGAATGTAGAGAAGGACGCCGGAGATAAAGCCCCAGGCTGCTGTCGACAGATGGAGAGCGGCGTAGACAGTGAGGGCAATATGGACAGCGAGCACGGCAAGAAGCGCGGCGAGGCTCTTCCGCATCGGAGCGAGAGCCTCCTCGGAAAAGCTCATGCCGCGGAGCTGCCTCTCCATATAGTTTTTGAGGTAGCGGGGCGGCAGAACAAGGAGGAGGCCGAGTACCAGCCCCATCAGCAGTTCTATGGCCGCCGGTTTCAGCCTGAAAAAGAGGTCATTTTCGAGCGCCAGCGAGAGCAGACCCGCCGCGACAAGAAATACGGTATCGGCCAGTATGAAAAAATCGGGCTTTTTATCGCGGATAAAGGCTATGACAAAATCGGCGACACCCGTGGCCACGCCCACAATAAGGCCCACACGTTCGCCGAAGAAAGAATCGGCGGCGACAAATACCAATAGAGGTATAAGGCTCGGCAGAATGGTTCTGAGGAGCGGAGTACTGGTTTTCATTACCACAGAAGAATAGCGCGAACCGCTTACTCGTGAAAGGCTCCCGTGCTAGAATCCTGGCTATGTCGATCATCTATCATCCTGCCACCAATTTCGCGGTCGGAGACCCGCAGGTTCTCCCCCTCAATCCAAACGCACTTCCCTCTCACGATGAAATAGAAAAGGCCGCTGCCGGCCTTATTCTCTCGGCATCGGGCTGGCGGAAAATTTTCGCCGAAGCGGCCGCTGTTCAGACTGCCGCTGCTCCAGCCGGAGCCAGACCCGGAGAGCAGCAGAAAAAATCCGGACTCCGCGCGGCATGGGCGCCTCCCCTGCCCGCTCCGGTTCCGGGAGAGCCGCTGCCTCCGGACGAAAACTCTCTGTCCGAGCGTGTTTCAGCGGCCAATCTTATCGTCGCAGGCGCTGCGGCTCTCGCCTTTTACAATGAACTCGTGGCCCGCTCGGGCCGCAGAGATCCCGCCCTCCTTGTCGGCATAGACTCAAGGCCGACAGGTCCGGCCATAGCCGATATTATGTGCCGCGTTTTTATGGGTCTCGGCGCCCGGCCCCGCTATCTCTTTATCGTGCCCGCGCCCGAGATCATGGCCTATTCGGCCTCTATCTCAGGGAAGGACGCAGATCCGGAGAACAGGGTCGAGGGCTTTGTGTACATCTCGGCAAGCCACAACCCGCCCGCCCACAATGGCATAAAATTCGGAGCGTCGAAGAACGGCAGCCGGGCGGGCGGCGTTCTGCCCGGGCCGGAAGCGGCACAGCTCATCGATGCCTTTAAGGCCCTGATATCGGCCCCGGATATAGCGGCGCGGATTCTGGCGGCCGCACAGGCCGCAGATGGCCGGAGTCTCGCACGGCTCTACAGCTCGGTCTCGAACGAGAAGCGCCGCTCCGTATCGGCCTATACGCTCTTTGAGCGCCAGGTGGTATCCGGACAGAGCGATCAGGACAGGGCTGAGGCCTTTTTCGAGGCAGTCTCCGAAGGCGCAGAGGCAGTGCCCCTCGGCGTGGTCGCCGAGATGAATGGCTCTGCGCGCAGTCTCAGCATAGATCCTGATTTTATCGCCGGCTTTGGCGTCAAATACCTCGGCATCAACGACAAGGCGCGCGCCTTTGCGCACCGCATTGTGCCCGAAGGCGAGTCGCTCGACACGGCCAAGACAGCCCTCGAGGCGGCCCACGAGAAGGAGCCGCCCTTTGTGCTCGCCTATGTACCGGACTGCGATGGAGACCGCGGCAATCTGGTTATCTATGACAATAACGCCGGACGGGCCCGCGCCCTTGAGGCGCAGGAGGTCTTCGCGATCTGCTGCGCCGCAGAGCTCGCCGCCCTTGTACGCGACGGCACGCTGAGCTACGGCCCCGACGGGAAACCCAGGCGCCGCGTGGCCATCGCCGTAAATGACGGCACCAGTATGCGCATCGAGCGCATCGCGGCGGCCTTCGGCGCCGAAGTAGTGAGGGCGGAGACCGGCGAGGCCAACGTTGTAGGCGCCGCGGCAAGGCTCAGAGAAGAAGGCGCTGTGGTGCGCATCCTCGGCGAAGGCTCAAACGGCGGCAATATCACCTATCCCTCGTCTGTGCGCGATCCGCTGGCCACCCTCGGCGCGGTGCTCAAACTGCTGCTGCTCCGCGACAGGCCGGCAAAGGCCACTGAGGGCGACAGCCCCGCCCGGCCCGCAGAAAAAGGCCTCTTTCATATCTGGGCCGAGAGGAGCGGAGCCGATTACCGCGAGGACTTCGATCTCTCGGACATTCTTGCCTCCCTTCCCCGCTTTGCCACGACCAGCGCATTCGAAGCGCGCGCCGCGCTCAAGATCAAATCGACAGATCAGCCAGCGCTCAAGGCACGCTACGCAAAACTCTTTGCGGAGGCCTGGGAAGCGCAGAAAAACGAGTTTGGAAAGCGCTGGGGCCTTGTGAGCTGGAAGGCCTATGCAAGCCAGGGCTCAAGCCAGCGTGAGATAGGGACAGATTTCGCGGCCTCGGGCAAGGGCGGAATCCGCATTGTCTTCTCCACCGCCGAAGGCAGGGAGAGGGCCTTCCTCTGGATGCGCGGCTCGGGGACAGAGCCGGTCTTCCGCGTCATGGCCGATATAGAAAATGGCAGACCAGAGGATGAAGCCGCGCTGCTCGCCTTCCATACCGGCCTTGTGAGAAAGGCAGATGCTTTGCAGAGCTGAGCACTCTTGCAAGCGGGCGCATATTTCCATTAGGATGAAACAGGTGTTGGAGGAATTAGTATAATGGGCATTCGCGGTGAGCTTTTTACGACCAAGATGAGCTGTGAGGGACGGACCTACTTTTTCAATGTGAAGGAAAACCGAATGGGTGACGTCTTTCTGTCGATTGTCGAATCAAAGCCGACCGAAACCGACTCCTTTGACCGCCGCTCCATTGTTATCTTCCGCGATGACATGAAAAACTTCCTCGATGCCTTCAAGAGCACGCTCAAATATATGGAGGAGCCTGAGCTTCAGGACGAAAAGCTCCCCTTCAATCCCTCGGAAGCGCTTCCGGGCGGGAGCGCGAAGGCTGGAGCCGCAAAGGCTGCGGCCGCCATCCAGGGCGGCGACGAGGCAGCCGGCGCGGGCAGGAAGCGCCGGGTTGTGGTGCGGCGCAAGAGCGCTGGTCCCAAGGAGCCCAAAGAAGGCGGGCCCGATAGCGATTCAGGCGAAAAGAGCTGAAGCTGGAAACAGCCCCATAAAAGGCCGCGGCACTGTTCCGCGGCCTTTATTTTTTAAAGCTGAAACTCATGCGCTGAATCGGCGAGGGGCCCAGCTTCACGCAGACTGCGCGGTGCGCGGCAGTGGGGTAGCCCTTGTGCTTCGCATAGCCGTACTCGGGATAGAGCCAGTCATAGCGCTCCATCATTCTGTCCCTCGCCACCTTGGCGAGGATGGATGCGGCCATAATGGCGGGTATGCAGGCGTCGCCCTTGATGACAAGGTCCACCTCTGCCGAAGTCTCAAAGCGCGGATCGCGGTTGCCATCCACATAGATGGCGCGGGGTTCGGGAGAGACCTGTCCCCGCCCGCTCCCCTCGCCGCTGCTCCGCCCTGCGGCTAGCAGCCCGAGGAGGCGCGCATAGGCACGGCGCATCGCAAGGAGGCTGGCTTCGAGGATATTCATGCTGTCTATCTCCACAAAGCCTGAATAGTCGATTGCCCAGGCGAGGGCTTTTTCCATAATGACAGGGGCCGCCGCCTCGCGCTTTTTCGCGCTGAGAGCCTTGGAATCATTCAGTATTTCGAGGGGAAAATCCGCGGGCAGCATGACAGCGGCGGCATAGACCGGGCCGGCAAGGGGGCCCCTTCCCGCCTCATCGAGCCCGCAGACGCCAGGCCCGCAGGGGAAGGTTCCGCCGAAATCGGCAGGATGATAGAGCCGCGGCGCAGGGAAAAGCCCCGGCCCCTGATATGCAAATTTATTCACGCATTTCAGGATAGTCTCGCGCCGGGTTTTGAGTCTAGAATAAAGCCATGGATTTGAGCTTCTACAAGCTTCGCATCTGCGAATCCGACATTATCCTCTTCGACGATCTGCAGGGCAAAGGAGAAGGCGGAGACTTCGGCCCGCTGGCCGCGGCCATTCTGGACAGAAGGCGGGGAGCGGGAGCGGACCGCTTCGCGGTGCTTCAGAATCCGGGCGGAACAGTCTGGCTCCGCGTCTTCGATCCCGACGGCTCGCCCTCGCCCTGCCTCTTCGATTCAGCTCTGGCCGCGGCCCGCTATCTTCTCGACTCGGGACGGAGCGGCAGCGAGGGGGCAAAACTCAGGACGCCGGCCGGCTGGCTCCAGGTGGATCTGCTCGATGGCTCCAATCTGGGCATAAGCCTCGGCGAGCCCTGCGGTCTCTCGGGCGCTGCGGGAGGGGAGAGGAAGCAGCTGAATGCCGGAAACGCCTCGGCTTTCAGGACTCTTATCGAGACCGAAGGTGCCCGCTATGAGGCTCTGCCTCTCGGTGTGAATCCGGCATCCGAAACCGAAGGGACCGGAGGAAGCGATGGGCCGCTCGTATCGGCGGTGGCCTTTATCTGCGATGGAGGCGCCACTGCTGCGCGGGCGAGCATAACGGCGAACAGGCGGGGCACCGCCGTCCTGCCCCCTCTTCCGCTGCGTGTTATTTCGCGCGGCGAGCTCTGGGTACAGGCCCAGCATGGCGGCGGGCTCGACGCAGCAGCCGCGGCCGGGCTCGCGCTCGGAGCCGCTTCCTCGCTCGGCTACGCCGACAGGGGCACGGCCGTCCGCATTCGCGGCGGTGCACTGTACGCAGAATGGACAGAGCGGAGCGGGCTCTATGTGGCCGCGAGCCCCGAATATGTCTATCATGGCGATTTTCATTTTGATGAGCAGAGCTGAAATCAGCTGCTTTTATTTATTCAGCCGGCCACTGTACGATTTTCTCAGGGTTCATAATAGTCGGCCCTGTAATCCTCTATCTCTTCAAAACCCAGCCCAGAATAGAGAGCTCGGGCCGCGCTGTTCTTGAGCTTTACAAAGAGCACAGCGCCCTTGTTCTGCGAAGCGAGCAGGTCGAGGAGGGAGCGCATGAGCATTCCTCCTATCCCCTTCCGTCTGAGTTCAGGCCTTACAAATACTCCGCCAATCTGATCGTAGGTAAAAGAGCGGGCATTCGTCGCTGCCTTGCCGGCGAATTCCCCATCGCGGAGCGCCGCGACCACAAGCTCGTGGCGGAGGCTGTGAGCGAGGCCCGCCCTTGAGGCACCAGCGTCAAAGCGATGGATAGGCGTGAGGACTTCTTCCTTTTCGTATGCTTCCTGCAGAGGGAGAAGGCCCTCAAGATCCCCGGCCTCCGCTCTGCGCACCAGGACAGGGCTTCCGTCCGCATCGCTGTCTGTGTTCCGGTCAAAGCGGCATCTGTCCGCGGGCGCGAGGCGCCGCATCAGGCGGTAGTGCACCTCGACAAGTCCTTTCAGCCCAAAGAGCGATTCGAAACGCAGTACATCGCGGGCTGGCCCGACAGCCGACACACAGTCAAAATGCCTGTTTTTGACCAGAGCCGCGAGCTGGACATCGCTGTCCCGCGGCGTATCGGCAAAGAGAGGATAGACAAGGCCATTGGCCCCGCAGTACAGGACTGCCCTGACGATGTCCCCATCCTGAGACGCGCAGATAAAGAGGGAGCTGCGGGGAGAAAAGGGCAGCTCAACTCTGTTCCCTTCGAGGAGGCTGCTCACAAGACCGGCGGCTTCGACTTCGTGCACGCGGAGGAAGAGTTCGATGGCGGGCAGATCGCCCCGTAGGGCAGGACGCCAGATCCCGTTCTGCGGAGCGGCCGGTCTGGCGGGACTCATGGAGCGGGCCTCATTGGAAGCCGGCCCTGGGCCTTTTCCCTGCCGGAGAGAACATCAAAACCGGCTTTCATGCAGTCGAGGGAATCGCCATAGACAACAACGGCGGGCTCGCTTTTCGCAAGGCGGGCGAGGGGCTCCGGCGAAAGCAGAGAGAGCACAGCCACCTGTTTCCCCATCGCGCGGGCAGTCTCGACATAGTCCATGCCCGCCTCATTTGTCACACATACGATGACGAGGTCGGCGCCGCGGGCGGCCGCCCTGAAGGCGCTGAGCTCCGATCCGAGGGCAGCCGATTCCGGCCTGTAGGAATATCTGAAGCTCTTGGCCTCCGGATAGACAGCCAGCCCTGAGTCGAAGAAATCTTTGAGGGGGCCGGCGAGAAGTATCCTTCCTGGAGCCGCCTTGAGCGGCAGTCTGTCCTGATTGAGCACGGTTGCCCCGCGGAAGGCCTGCTCTCTCCAGAACTTCTGGCCATCCCTGTCAGGAAGCCCCGAGGCGGCCTTGGCCGGATCGGGGACGAGCCCCGCCGGCTCCTTGGGACGCAGGTAATTGAGCTTGAGGATGAGAACGCGTCTGGCAGCCTCCCTCACCCGGGCTCTAAAACTGCTGTCTCTGCGGTATGCAGAGAGCAGACGGTTCCATGCGGGATCATCGAAGGCAATAATATGGCTCGCCATAAGGAGGTCGTTGCCGGCGGCAATGGCCTCATAGCAGGCTTCGCCGAGATCGCCTGTCCCTGTCCCGGCCATGAGCAGATCGTCTGTCACAGCCACTCCCTTAAAGCCGATAATGCCGCGCAGAATGCCGGTCATAAAGCGCTTTGAGAGAGAGGCTGGCTTATTGTCGCCTGTAATATAGGGAAAATTGAGGTGGCCGCTCATAATGGCGGGCACGCCCTCGGCCGATAATGTACTAAATGGTACTAATTCGCGGGACATAAGCGTTTTTTCGTCTATGCGGATAACAGGCATAGTACCGTGTGAATCGAGATTGGTGCTGCCATGGCCCGGAAAGTGCTTGGCGGTCGCGATAATCCCCGCCGCCTCGAGACCGCGGTAATAGGCGACACCGAGGGCGGCAGCCTCGGCCGGATTGGCGGAAAAGGCGCGCGGACCGATTATCGTGCTGCGCGGATTTGTAGCGAGATCGACCGCCGGGGCAAAATTCATATTGATACCAAGGACATCGAGTTCGCGGCCTATATAGTAGGCTGACCAGTACGCATCGTATGGCCTGTCCGAGGCGCCAATAGCCATATTGCCCGGCGTCTCGCTTGTCGCACCCTTTACGTGGCGGATCCAGCCGCCCTCCTGGTCCGTCGCAATGAGGAGGGGAATCCGCGTTCCCCGCCCGAGAGCTGTCTTCTGCAGGGAGGCAATAATCGAAGGCAGCTGGTCAGTCTTCTCCGCATTCCAGCCAAAGAGCTTTACTCCTCCGAGTCCCCGCTTCTGTATCCACTCATAGAGAAGCTCGGGAGGAGTCTCGCCCGGGTAGGCCATCATAAAAAGCTGGCCCAGCACCTCCTCGTCGCTCATGCCGGCGAGAAGGGCGTCGGCACGGGCTTCGGCATCGCCCCTGTCGAAAAAATCCCCGGCAGGGGCGGCCTTGTTCGCCGCGCCTGAGGAGGACACCAGGGCGGCCTTGCGCGCTGCCGCGGCCGGATGCGGGGCGCCGCCAGCGGACTGAGCGGCTGCGGAGTTCCCGGCCGGCGCAGCCGGGCCGGAGCACAGAGGAGCAGCCAGCAGGGCAGAGACAAGCAGAAAACGCGCCAGGGCGCGGCGCTCCGGCAGGGCACGCGGGAAGGCCCTCTGCCCTGCGCCTAAAAATGCGCAGTCCCGGGGCTCTTCCCTCCGCCGCGCTCTAGCGGTATGCGGCGCCCGCAAGCTCATCGAGGTACTGCGAAGCGGAATGGGCCGCCACCGCCCCATCGGCACAGGCAGTGACCACCTGTCTGAAGGGTTTGGAGACGAGGTCGCCCGCGGCGAAGACCCCGGGAATGCTTGTCATACGGCGCTCATCGGTGACGACAAAACCGGCTTCATCTTTCTGCGCACCGGGGATAAGGGCGGTCTGCGGAACCGAGCCCACAAAGACAAAGACAGCGTCAAAAGCCTCTTCCCGGGCAGAAGCGCCGGGCAGTATGCGGCCGTCGGCGCCAGTGGGGGCGAGGACAGCAGATTCAACCTTCTGTCCGCCCTTTATCTCAACTACGCCTGTATTAAAGCGGACATCTATATGGGGATTTCTGAGCACGCGCTCGGCCAGCGCCTTCTGCGCTCTGAAACGGCCGCGGCGGTGCACAATAGTCACAGTGTCGCTCAGCTGGGCAAGGAAAGAGGCTTCATCGCAGGCGGCGTCTCCGCCGCCCACAACCAGAATCCGCCTGCCCTTGAAAAAGGGCCCATCGCAGGTCGCGCAGTAGGAGACGCCCCGCCCCGAGAACTCGGCCTCGCCCGGCACTCCAAGAAGGCGGTGCTTCGCACCTGTCGCGATTATCACGGCTCTGGCGCCGAAGCTGCCCTCATCGGTCTCAAGTTCAAAAGCCCCGCCCTGCCCGCTCAGCGCGGAAACGGAGGAGGAGAGTATGTCGGCCCCGAAGCCGGCGGCCTGTTTTCTGAGAAGCTCGGCAAAATCATAGCCCGAAACCGGGTCGGCGAGGCCCGGATAATTCTCGAGTCTGTCGATGAGCAGAGCCTGACCGCCGGGGGCCATCTCCTCGAAGAGAAGGGTCCGCAGGTTGGCGCGGGCGCCATACTGCGCCGCAGAAAGCCCCGCCGCCCCGCCGCCCACCACAATGAGGTCGTGATTCTTGTCCATTCCGACTCCTTACGTTTTAAGCCTTGGGGAAACAGATAGTTGTGAGGGCTCCGCCGTCGGAGCTTTCTTCGAGCTCGCCATGGAGCTGGGCGGTGAGCCCGCGCACAAGTTCTGTGCCGAGGCTCGGAGCGCCGGGCGAAGCACGGGTACTGCGCGCCGCCTCGAAGCCGACACCGTCATCCCTTACTTTGAGCTCAATCTGTCCGTCTTTTTCGGACATGGTAATGGCGATGCTGCCCTTGCGGCCTTCGGGGAAGGCGTGTTTATAGGAATTGGTAACAAGTTCGTTCACAATAAGGGCCACAGGTATGGCCGAATCAAGGCCAAGACAGACCTTGCCGGCGTCGGCTGCCCAGGTTATGCCCCGGTAAGCGCCCTCGTAGACACCCGAGAGGTATTCGGCGAGACGCTCAAAATAGGTCTGCATCTCGACGCCTTCAAAGTTGTCAGAGCGGTAGAGTACCTCATGCACCATGGCCATAGACTGGACTTGGGTCTGGCATTCGAGGAAGACCTTGCGCGCCGCAGGATCCTCCACGACATTGCCCTGCAGATTGAGGAGGCTCGAGACAACCTGGAGATTGTTCTTAACCCGGTGATGTATCTCTTTAAGGAGAATCTCCTTGGTCGCGAGGGCCTTTTCAAGGGCGCGCTCGTACTCCTTGCGCGCGGTGATATCGCGGATAATGCCCACCGTGCCAAACTGCATATTGTCGTATTCGGGCAGTTTCCAGCCTTCGCTGTTGACTTCGCCATAGGCATTTACCGAGGCATAGTGGTAATCGCCGCCCTCGGTATTGAAGCGCAGCCTGAGTTCGAGGTTGCGCGTCATGCGTGCGCCTGTACGCCGCTCGTCAAAGAGCTTGGGCGCGCCCTCATGGCCGACATCGGTGTTCTTAAAAGATCTCAGCACCTCGAGGCGGCTCACCCGCGGCACATCGGCCGGGTGGACAATCTCGCTGAAATGCTTGCCGATAAGCTGCGAGGGCTCGAAACCCAGGGATTTGACCGAATCGTTGAGGTACATAAAGCGGCCCTCGCCATCGAGGATATACACAATATCCGGGATGGCCTTGAGCAGATTCATGTACTGGTGCTCTGTGAACTGGATATGGGCATTCTGCCTTGTAAGGCTCACCCGCACATTGAGCACCTTCCGGACAAGCATGGGGAGGTATTTGAGATAGGCTCCGCCCGGATCCCGGGGTATAAAGGCACTTGCCTCATCCCTGATAGTGCGCTCGATCCGGTCCGGATCCTCATTGGGGTCGGTGATCAGAACGACAGGCAGCGGCCAGAAAGTAAGCCAGTCCGCGAGGGCGCCGGAATGGAAGGAAAAATCGGTGATAATCGCGTCGGCGGAATCGGTGGAATAGAGTTTCTCCACTTCGGCTATATCATGAGGATAATAGACCGCCCCGAATTTCGCGTCCTGGGCGATTTGAGCGAAGGCACTGCGCTCCGCTTCATCATCGATGGCGAAAATGATCCGGGCTGGAGTCATGCGGCGACCTGGAAGTACAGCATATCGATCTTAAATTTTCCCTTCCTGATTCAAATACACTATCATAGAAAGAGGCCGGGCAGACCGTCAAGTGAAAAGAGCGGTCGCGGGGCATCCAATTGAATCTCTTCTGCCTAGCACTTATATTCAAGACTGCAGACGAGCAAAGGAGTTTTTGAATGGCTTCAGATATGGCCTATGCCGTACCCGCTCTTGGAGAATGCAGCATTCTCTCCCCAATCGGCCTTTCCGATGTGCACGGGGACAAGATACCCAATTTTGTTACCGATGACGAGCTTGTGCGCTACGATCTCGAGGCTGGAAAAGATGGAAAAAGCTCTAAACAGGCGCAGTTTTTCCAGGTAGCCGGCCCCCGTGAGAAGATTTATTTCAGCCCCAGCCATGTCCATGCGGGTATTGTCACCTGCGGCGGTCTCTGTCCCGGCCTCAACGATGTAATCCGCTCCCTTGTGCGCTGCCTCTGGTACCGCTATGGAGTGACAAGAATTACAGGCATTCAGTACGGTTTTAAAGGCTTTCTGCCCGAATACAATGTCGAGATAAAGCCGCTCAACCCCGAGGTGGTCGACGATATCCACAAAGTTGGCGGCACCATGCTCGGCACCTCGAGAGGCGGCGGCGAGCGGACAAAGGAGATTGTCGACTCAATCGAGCAGCTCAATCTCAACATGCTGTTTACAATAGGCGGGGATGGCACACAGAAGGGCTCTCTCGCTATAGCCGAGGAGATAGAGAGACGCAAGCTTAAAGTCGCCGTCGTCGGCATTCCGAAGACTATCGACAACGATCTGCTGTTTATCGACAAATCCTTCGGCTTTGAGACTGCTGTTGCCAAGGCAGCCGAGGCCGTCTCTGGAGCTCACGCAGAGGCCCACTCCAGCATGAATGGAATCGGCCTTGTAAAGCTTATGGGCCGCGATTCAGGTTTTATCGCCGTCCACACTGTCCTCGCCGTCCATGAGGCCAACTTTGTCCTTATTCCCGAGGTTCCCTTCGATCTCGAAGGCCCCAATGGTCTGCTTCCCCAGCTCGAGGCACGGCTTGCATCGCGCCATCACGCCGTTGTAGTTGTCGCCGAAGGCGCCGGGCAGGAGCTCCTTGCGGCAAGCGGCGAAAAGTCCTCGGGCACCGATGCTTCCGGCAACAGAAAGCTCGCCGATATCGGGCTCTTCCTTAAAGACAGGATACAGCAGTACTTTGATGCGAAGGGCTGGGAAATAAATCTCAAATATATAGATCCTTCATATCTCATACGTTCGGCGCCGGC